>Ga0315268_10001900_pt1 | contig 23999 bp, 22 predicted proteins | sample C1_top_MG_FD_204535 | JGI IMG/M metagenome (GOLD analysis project Ga0315268, IMG submission 204535) | Sediment microbial communities from Yellowstone Lake, YNP, Wyoming, USA - C1_top | ecosystem: Environmental > Aquatic > Freshwater > Lake > Sediment | place: USA: Wyoming | collected 2017-08-01
ATTAGTTCCTTGACCTGTTCATCGGTAAACTTCCTGTGTAGCTGTGTCAAAATGTGAGCCTCCTTTTTTGAGGCTCATATTACACTTTCTTAGGTGTTCACTTTTAATTCGTAAATGACAATAAAAACGGTTCACTTTTAATTCGTAAATGACAATATATCTGTTGTCCTCAACAAAATGACTTTTTGTTGGTATAATAGTCAGACAAAAATAGGACTCTGAGTGGGGGGTACTTAGGAATGGGAGAGCTCGAAAGATTAAGAAAAGAGATCGATGAGATCGATATTGAAATACTTAGACTTCTCAATAAAAGGGCGGAAACTGTTATCAACATTGCCCATATTAAGCGCAATGAGAAAGCAAAATTTTATTCCCCTGAGCGTGAAAGAGAGATTCTCGAACGCCTTACCTCTCTTAATAAAGGGCATTTCCCAAACGATACACTGAAAGTCATATACAGAGAAATCCTCTCTGCTTCTCTTTCCCTCGAGGAACCCCTAAGGGTTGCATATTTTGGCCCGCAGGCCACCTTTACGCATCTTGCGTCATTGAGACATTTCGGCTCATCTGCCTCTTTTTTGCCAGTGGAAAGTATTAAGGGAGTATTCGATGCTGTCGACTCTGGCAAGACCGACTTCGGGGTTGTGCCTATCGAAAACTCAAACGAGGGCGTTGTCAGTTCTACCCTCGATTTATTCATGGACTATGATCTCAAGATCTCTGCAGAAATCATGCTTGAGATATCCCATAACCTCCTTTCGAAAAGTGGAGATAAAGCAAAAATTAGAAGGGTTTATTCAAACCCACAGGCTACTTCACAATGCAAGCGATGGCTTGAGTCAAACCTGCCCGGAATTCCTTTACTCGAATCCACAAGCACAGCAAAGGCGGCAGAGATTGCATCCCAAGATGAAGAAGTAGCTGCAATAGCGAGTGAGGTAGCTGCAAAGGTCTATGACCTCCATTTTATTGAAAAAGATATCGGAGATAGTAGGTATAATTTTACAAGATTCCTGGTCATTTCGAAAGACTTTCCTCCAAAGACGGGAAAAGATAAAACATCCATAATGTTTTCGATCAAAGATAAACCAGGAGCCCTCTATGATATCCTTTCGCCTTTTAAAAGGGCAAAGATAAACCTGACAAAGATAGAGTCAAGACCCTCGAAGAGAAAGGCGTGGGAATATATATTCTTTCTAGACATGGAGGGGCATATTGATGACAGAAAGGTTAGAAAGGCGATTGATAACATAAGGGATAGCTGCCTTTACGTAAAGATTCTTGGTTCCTATCCTCATGGCGGAACTTGATGATTAAACCCCCGGATTATATTTCAAACCTGAAGCCTTACATACCTGGAAAACCGATCGAGGAGCTTGAAAGGGAAATCGGCATCAAGGGCTCTATAAAACTTGCTTCCAACGAAAACCCTGTTGGACCCTCACCGATGGCTCTGAGGGCTGTTATGGATAGCTTGAAAAGTTCAAATCCATCAAACAGCATCAACAGATATCCTGATGGCAGTGGATACTTTCTTAAAAAGGCATTGTCAGAAAAGTTTTCTGTCAGAGAAGATGAACTGATTCTCGGTAATGGATCTAATGAGCTAATCGATATTGCTGTAAGGACTTTTCTCCAACCTGGTGACGAGGCTATTATGGCCCATCCATCCTTCATTGTCTATCCAATGGCTGTTCAGGCAATAGGCGGGAGGACAGTCCAGATATCTTTAAAGGATCACGCACATCACCTTGATGCAATGGCAGATGCAATTACCGGGAAAACAAAGATGATTTTTATAGCAAATCCGAATAATCCTACGGGTACCATAAATAAAAAAGGTGAATTCGACCGTTTCTTGGATAGGGTTTCGGAGGGTATACTAATCGTGGTTGATGAGGCATATTATGAATACGTGACAGATCCTGATTATGCTGATAGCATGAAGCATTTCAGGGCTAAAAGAGATGTACTGGTGCTCAGGACTTTTTCAAAAATCCATGGTCTTGCAGGTCTCAGGATTGGCTACGGGATTGCAAGAAGGGATATAATCCTGGGGTTGAATAAACTCAGGCCACCTTTTAACACAAGTTCTTTAGCACAAAAGGCAGCGATATATGCTCTCGAAGATGAGGCTCATGTCAGGAACTCTCGGGAAATAAATGAAAAGGGCAAAAGATATCTTTACAGAGAGCTCGATTCTTTCAATATAAAATATGTTCCCACCGAGGCAAATTTTATATATATACTTTTGGGGCGGGATTCAAATTTGTTGTACAATGAAATGTTAAGACATGGTGTGATCGTCAGGCCTGTAGGGTCTGAAGAGATTAGGGTTACCATAGGTCTGCCCGAAGAAAATGAGAAGTTTATTGAGGTATTTAAAAAAGTGAGTAGTGACAAGTAAAATGAGAACATCCCAAAAGACAGTATATTACACCGTCGCTCATTCTCATTCCGACTTTCAGTCGGAACTCCGAGGTAAATTCCGATGAATCAGAATTCAAAACCGCTCAAGGGCAATATCCTGTCTTTTGGGATCTATTGCGCTTACTCATAAACCTGGAGGAGTAAATGGACATTATTGTTTTAAGGCCGGGTGCAACTGAAGAGGATATAAGGCGTATCGTGAAGAAACTCGAAAGCCGTGGGCTAAAGGCAAATATCTCAAAGGGCACTGAGAGGACTCTGATCGGTGTTATCGGTGATACCTCAAAAATAGCTGAAGAGGAAGAGGATGCTATAAGGGTAATGCCGGGTGTAGAAGATGTAATGAGGATACTCAAACCCTATAAGCTCGCAAGCAGGGATTTCAAGGCAGAAGATACGCTTATTGATATACAGGGGAATGTTATAGGTGGTAAAAAAATACAGGTGATAGCAGGCCCATGCGCTGTTGAGAATAAGACGATGATAATAAGTATTGCAGAGAAGGTCAAGGATGCTGGCGCATCATTCCTTAGGGGAGGTGCCTTTAAGCCACGTACTTCGCCGTACTCATTCCAGGGACTCGGCGAGGAAGGACTTCAATACCTGTTAGAGGCGGGGGAAAAGGCCGGGCTTCCGATTGTAACGGAACTAATGGATCCAAGAGACATTGATATCATTTTAAAGTATGCTGATGTAGTACAAATAGGGGCAAGGAACATGCAGAATTTCAGGCTTCTTCTCGAAGTAGGTACATGCGACAAACCAGTTCTGCTCAAACGGGGGTTGTCAGCAACAATAAAAGAGTGGCTTATGGCTGCAGAGTATATAATGTCAAGAGGTAACCAGAACGTAATCCTCTGTGAAAGGGGTGTAAGGACCTTTGAGACTGCAACCAGGAATACCCTTGACATCAGCGCAGTACCTATTCTTAAGCAACTCACCCATCTCCCTGTTGTTGTTGACCCGAGCCATGGTGTAGGCAAGTGGGATCTCGTTGCTCCCATGTCAAAGGCCGCTATAGCTGCAGGGGCAGATGGACTTCTCATAGAGGTCCATATAAATCCGGAAGAGGCATTATCGGATGGAGAGCAGTCGATAAAACCTGATGCATTTAAGAAGCTAATGCACGAATTAAAACCGATAGCTTCTGCTGTTGGAAGGGAAATATGAGTATAGGAGCTGAGCCCTTTTTTGACAAAGTAACAATTCTTGGTGTTGGGTTAATAGGTGCATCTTTTGCCCTTGGAATGAAGAAATATAAACTTTGTAACCATCTCATTGGACATGGGAGGAAGATTGAGAACCTACAGAGAGCAAGGGATATAGGAATAATTGACTCCCTTGAACCTGACCCTGCGAAGGCATGTAGCGGCTCTGATCTTATCTTATTTGCAACTCCTGTAGGAAGCTTTACCGAAATTGCAGAAAAGATTTGCCTTTCTTTTAAAAAGGGTACTTTAGTTACAGATGTTGGGAGTGTGAAAGGAAGGCTTGTTTACGATATGGAGGCACTTATGCCTGAAGGTACTTATTTTGTCGGTGGGCACCCGATAGCAGGCAGCAGCCGTTCAGGGATTGATACGGCAACAGCTGAAATCTTTAGGGGCGCAAAGTGCATTCTAACTCCTACTGAGAAGACCAATGTAAATGCCCTCGAAAGGCTTACCCATGTATGGAAAACTTTCGGCTGTATGGTAGAGCTGATTGATCCTGATGAACATGACAGGATATATGCAATGGTGAGCCATTTACCTCATCTTCTTGCATATGCAATTGTAAATACTGTAGCAGATGTAGATAGTTCATATCTGAAATTCGCAGGCCAAGGATTTATGGGGACCACGAGGATTGCTCTAAGTTCTCCCGAACTCTGGCGTGATATATGTATTCTTAATCAGGATAATCTCCTTAAATTTATCGAGATATTCAAAAAAAATCTCGGAAAGTTAAGCCAGTATCTCAAGGCCTCTGATTTAAAGTCCCTCGAAGGGGAATTTGAAAGGGCCCGGACACTGAGGGAAGGTATTGGACAGAATTGACCTCTGCAAGGCAAAAAGTTTTAAAGGCGAATTTTACCCTCCACCTGATAAGTCTTTATCTCACAGGGCTGTAATATTCTCTTCCCTGTCAAAAGGGAAAAGCAGAATAAGAAACTTCCTCAAGGCTGAAGATACAATTAGCACTATAAATGCCATGAGGATGTTGGGCATTGAGATAACACCCCTCCATCCCCCCCTTAGTAAGGGTGGGATGGAAAGGGGGGTAACCTCCGAACTCATAGTTAATGGTAAGGGGTTATACGGTCTTAAAGAGCCATCCGATGTTATAAACTGCGGGAACTCCGGAACAACAATGAGATTCCTATCAGGGGTACTTTCAGGAAACCCTTTTTTCTCAGTTTTGACAGGAGATGAATCTTTAAGACAAAGGCCGATGTCGCGAGTCATTATTCCTTTAAAGCAGATGGGTGCAGAGATAATGGCAAGGCTTGAAGATAAGTACCCACCTATTGCAATCAGAGGAAGAAGGCTTAAAGCGATTAAATATACTTTGCCTGTGGCAAGTGCACAGGTTAAATCGGCTATGCTCCTTGCAGGCCTTTATGCAGAGGGAGAAACAGAACTTATAGAACCTTTTAAGTCAAGGGACCACACAGAGCGCATGCTACCTTCTTTTGGTGCCAAAATAATGATTGAAGATCTTCATATCAAAATTAAGGGCGAAACAGAATTAGAGGGATTGGAGATTCAAGTACCAGGGGATTTCTCATCCGCCGCATTCTTTATAGTTGGTGCACTGCTGGTCAAAGACTCTGAGATTATTATAAGAGAGGCAGGAGTTAATCCTACAAGGACAGGACTCTTGAGTGTCCTTAAAGAGATGGGGGGTTATATCGAAATCTCTAATATGAAATATGTATCAGGTGAACCCGTAGCAGATATATATTGTAGAGGTGGTAAAGAACTAAAGGCTGTACATATAACAAGTGACAAGATGCCAGCCCTGATTGATGAATTTCCGGTCCTTTGCGTTGCCGCAACTCACGCTACGGGAATCACAACCATAAAGGGGGCAGCGGAGCTACGAGTAAAAGAGTCTGACAGAATCAAGGCCATGGCAACGGAACTCAGAAAGATGGGTGCAGATATCGAGGAGTTTGAAGATGGCCTTAGTATCACTGGTAAAAAAAAATTAAAAGGCGCAGTTGTAGAAAGCTACAAAGATCACAGGATTGCAATGGCCCTTAGCATCGCAGCATTGATTGCAGATGGAACAACGACGATCAGTGATTTTTCCTCTGTTAATATATCATTCCCTGGATTCTTAAACATTTTAAAAAAACTAACAAAATAAATTATGAAAAAAGTTATCGCTATAGATGGTCCTTCAGGAGCAGGCAAGAGTACCATAGCAAGGCTCATTGCGAAAGAACTCGGCTTCGATTATCTCGATACAGGCGCATTATATAGAGCTGTTGCTATTGCACTAAGAAATAACGGCATAGAGTCAGAGGCGAGCGATAACAAGCTCAAAGATGTGCTTCTCAGGGCTGACGTTACCTATTCCAATGGGAGAATTTTTCTTAATGGAATAGATGTTTCAGATGAAATAAGATCAAAAGAGATTGACCATTATTCCTCTGTCTTTTCCACACGAAAGGTCGTGAGGGATTTCCTTTTTAATATCCAGAGAAATGCTGCTTTTACCAGTAATATCGTCGTTGAAGGTAGAGACACAACAACAGTCTTATTCCCCGATGCTTGGAAAAGAATCTATCTTGATGCCTCTCTTGAGGAGAGGGCCAAAAGGCGGTATCTCCAGTTTAAAGAAAAGGGCATCTATAACAGCTTAGAAGAATCCAGAAGGGATGTAATGAAAAGGGATGTAAGAGATTCTAATAGGGAAATTGCTCCCCTTAAAAGATCAGATGATGCTTTTGTAATAGATTCATCAAACCTATCTATAAAGCAGGTAAAAGAAAAGATAGTGGAGTTTATAAAATCTGGACATTGAATCATCTCTTATACCGATTTCTTAGAACAAGTTTTGCTATTTTATTTAAAATTTTTAACAGACTTGAGGTGATCGGGCATGAAAATATCCCGGAGAGAGGTGGTGTTATTTTGGCAGCAAACCATTTAAGTTACCTTGATCCCCCTGTTATCGGTGCAGCCTTAAAGCGACAGGCTACATACATCGCTAAGGAAAGGCTTTTTAGAACTCCCTTATTCGGCAAACTTATTAGGAATTTTTCATTTCCTGTGAGCCGCAATAAGCCACAGCTTTCAACAATAAAAGAGGCTGTTACCCGACTTAGGGATGGTGAAATTGTGGTCGTTTTTCCTGAGGGAGGTCGGAGTACAGATGGGGGTCTGCAAAATGCTAAAAGAGGTGTAGGTATGATTGCGGTCATAAGCAAAGCCGCTATTGTCCCAACACTTATCGAGGGAACGGACAAGGCCCTCCCTGTGGGCGCAAAGTTTCTACGACCAGCAAAGATAAGAGTAATATTCGGTACCCCTTTGAAGATTGAGGGAAAAGAGACAGAAAGGCACCTCCAGGAGAAGATAAGCAGAGAGGTGATGGAAAGCATTCGGAAGCTAAAAGTTAATCGTTGAAAGGATTTATGGAAATACTTGTAGCTAAGACAGCTGGATTTTGTTTTGGTGTTAAGAGGGCTGTAAACATAGCTTTTAATGTATCAAGGAACAAGCGCAAAGGCGTATATACCCTTGGCCCGATTATCCATAATCCGCAGGTGGTAGAGAAACTCAAGGAAAAGGGAATTGTTCCTATTAAAGAAATTAAGAAAAAGAAGGGGATAAAGGCATTGATAATCAGAACCCATGGTATACCTCGATACCTTTCAGAAGAAATATTATCCACGGGATGTGAAATAATAGATGCAACATGCCCATTTGTAAAAAAGGCCCAGTATTATGCTAAACTCCTTAGGGAAGAGGGGTACCAGGTAGTTATCCTAGGCGAAAAGGAACATCCGGAAGTAAGAGGGCTTATGAGCTACGCGAGTGATGATGTGATCGTAGTTGATGGAAGTAGACCTCTCCCGAGACTCAAGAGTAAAGTAGGTATTGTTGTCCAGACTACGCAACCTTTGGAGGCACTGAAAAGGCTACTATCTTACGCTCTTGAGTATGCAAAGGAGATAAAAGTATATAATACGATATGCAATTCTACAGCACTGCGATTGAAAGAGACGGAGGATATGGCCAGAAAGGTTGATGTAATGGTTGTGGTAGGTGGTAGAAATAGCGCAAACACAACGCAACTTGCAATTCTCTGCAAATCTCTCTCGGTAGCTACCTATCATATAGAGACCCCCCTCGAGATTAAAGATAAATGGTTTAAAGGGGCAAGGAAAGTCGGAATAACAGCCGGTGCGTCAACTCCTAAGTGGATCATAAGAGAAGTAGAGAAGAGAATTAGAAATATAGGGGGATAAACTTTTCGTGGAACTTAAAAACGATGAAATGGGAAGGCTTTATGCTGAAACTTTTCACAGCATTGTAGAGGGGGCAATACTTAGAGGAAAAGTATTAGCAGTGAAACAGGACGGAGTAATAGTTGATATTGGGTATAAATCTGAAGGTTTTATACCGATCGAAGAATTTTCAGGAGAAGAACTCGCATTAATTAAGATTGGAGGTTATATAGAGGTTTATGTTGAAGAGATAGTTGATTCTGAAGGCTGTATAACACTTTCAAAAGATAGGGCAACAAAGATAAAAACGTGGGAACTTCTTCAGAAAGCCCTTCAGAATGGGACTTCTATAGAGGGAATCGTTGTTGGAAAAACAAAGGGTGGACTCTTTGTGAACATAATGGGAATAAATGCCTTTCTTCCGGGTTCCCAGGTAGATATAAAAGCCCCAAAGGAGATTGATAACCTCATAGGACAAAGAATGCTCTTTAAAGTTTTAAAGCTCAACAATAAACTCTCTAATGTTATTGTATCAAGAAGAGCAATCCTTGAGGAGGAAAGGCAAAGAAAGAAGGCCGAGACCCTCGAAAGAATTAAAGAAGGTGCTTTCATTAAGGGGACTGTCAAAAACATCACAGACTATGGCGTCTTTATTGACCTTGGGGGGATAGACGGTTTGTTGCACATCTCAGATATCTCTTGGGGACGGATAAACCATCCCTCCGAATTTTTTGCTATCGGAGATGAAGTTGAAGTCATCGTCCTGAGATATGACGAAGACAATGAGAGAGTAACGCTCGGTTATAAACAGAAAAAGCCAGATCCCTGGTTTACTGTAGATGAAAAATATCCTCTCGGCAAGAAGGTGAGAGGAAAGGTCGTAAGCGTTACCGATTACGGTGCATTTATTGAACTCGAAGAAGGCTTGGAAGGACTTGTACATATATCTGAGATAGACTGGCTGCCGAGGCCAAAGCATCCGTCAAAGTATCTTTCCATTGGAGAGACTGCTGATGCAGTTGTATTAAAAGTAGATAAAGAAGAGAGACGTCTTTCTTTGAGTATAAAACAGCTTAAACCAAGTCCGTGGGAGCTTGTTTCTCAGCGTTACAGCATTGGCCAGAAGATCTCTGGAAGGGTCAAAACCATTACTGACTTTGGCGCTTTTGTCAGTCTTCCTGAGGGGGTTGACGGACTCATACATATATCTGACCTTTCATGGACAAAACATGTAAAACATCCGTCAGAAATATTGAGGAAGGGACAAAAAGTTGAGGCAATAATATTGAGCGTAGAACCAGAGGCAGAAAGAATAGCCCTTGGTCTGAAACAGCTCAAACCTGATCCTTGGTTAAAGGAAATACCCGAAAGGTTCAAGCTTGGGTCCGAGGTAAAAGGGAAGGTACTCAGGATTACCGATTTTGGCATATTCGTGGAGCTTGAGGGTGGGGTTGAGGGCCTTGTTTACTCTTCCGAGATTGTAAAACCGTCATCAGAAAAGGTCGAGGATTCCATAAGAGAAGGCGATGATATCTGGGTGAGGATCATAAAGGTAGACCTCGATGAGAAGAAGATTGGACTGAGTATGAAGAACGTTAAAACGGTAGAAGAATGAAAAAGGTTTTTCTATTCATCTTAGGTCTGTTTATACTCCTCGTTATTACGAGTATTTTACTGTTAATGCTTCAAAAGAGCATACCAATGGGTGATCGGGTTGCTCTTATTCGTATAGAAGGCCCTATTGTTGATTCCAAGGGGACCACTGATGAACTTAAAGAATATATGAAGGACCCATCGGTTAAAGCTATTGTTCTGCGTATTGACAGCCCGGGAGGTGCCGTAGCTCCTGCCCAAGAGATCTACGAAGAGGTGAGAAAGGCCGCTGCAAAAAAGAAGGTCCTGGTATCTATGGGCTCTATAGCTGCGTCAGGAGGGTACTACATAGCATCACCTGCATCAAAGATTATTGCAAACCCAGGAACGCTTACAGGCTCAATTGGTGTGATCATGGAAATTCCCAATATAGAAGGACTGATGAACAAGCTTGGCATAAAAACAGAAGTGGTTAAAAGTGGTGAACACAAAGACATAGCATCAATATTCAGGGGGATTGGCAAAGAGGAAAAGGAGATTCTTCAAGGGGTACTTGATAACGTGCATGAGCAATTTATTAAGGCTGTTGCGGATGGAAGGAAAATGCTCTTTGCTGATGTGAAAAAGATTGCCGATGGGAGAATCTTTACAGGTGAGCAGGCCCTCAAAATAGGTCTTGTCGACGAGCTTGGAAATCTCGAGGATACAGTTCAGGTTGCTGCAAAACTTTCTGGAATAAGTGGAGAGCCAGTGATAGTAAGCAAAAAGGAACATTTTTCTCTAATCGATTTGATTAGGGGAAAAATTCCAAAAGAATGGACAGACGTTTTCCCCACAGTAAAAATAAAATATCTCTTTAGACCTTAAATGGATTGAAAGTTATGAATGCAGAACTAAGTAGCCCTGATTTCGTGCAAGTTTTAACTCTTTAACAATTAATTTTAACTTTCTGAAGGAGGTCTCTATGACTAAATCAGCACTCATAGAAAAGGTTTCAGGAAAGTTTGATAGCCTTACAGGTAAACAGACCGAGATTGTTGTTGAAACCATTTTTGAGACTATGAAAGAGGCTCTTATCAGAGGCGAGAAAATCGAAATAAGAGGTTTTGGTAATTTCAGACTTAAAAACAGAAGACAGAGGATAGCAAGAAATCCAAAAACTGGGATAAAGATTGATGTGCCAGAGAAGAAGGTATTACACTTTAAGGCAGGTAAAGCTCTCAAAGAAGCTATGAATTCAAATAAACTTTAAGCCCTGTCCATAAACTATCTTTATTACCTCAACAAAATGTAATCGGCATCTTCAGTCGTAATATTTCTTGTGTCTATGTAACCAGGTATTTCTGGTAGTAATACTCTATAAGGGGTTTTTACCGAAAAAGTTCGTAGCTGTTCTGGAACGGCCTTTTTCCATGTATGTCCATTCCCTGTAAGTACAACTACAGTTTTGTTAGGATATTTTTTGAGGAATTCAACAAGATTCCATGCCATCGCCTTATCCCAGAGTAGTTGTGCCTCACAGAAATGAACAAATTGTTTATCCGTATTCCCGTGAGCTACATATGCCCTTTTTATAAAATTAATGTATTTTTCATCTATAGCGCAACCGATTTCAGGAGGCAACTTTTCGAGTTCTTTCTTTGTCAGTGAGGAAAATCCTGAACTGGCTACCTTTTGTGAAATTTCCGCAGGTACATTAATCCCGATAGCCTGGATTTTATTGTCCTTTAGATAGAGCAAAGTATCTTTATAGAGAGGCCAAGGGAAACCCCAATTTTTATAGTACACTTTGACAAATTTTTCTACTGGTAGAGTACCTGTTATCCACTGGTCCAGATCATTTTGACTTTCTGCTGTAAACATTTCAAAACCAATAGCAATTGGGGTATTTGAGAGGTTTAATGCCTTTATGATATCGAGCTGTAATTGGTGATGAAATCTGTTATCATGAGATTCTCCCACAAAAATAATAGTTGTCTTCTTGAGATCTTCAATCAGTTCTTCAAAGCTGATGAGCTTTCTGTCATTCACTCGAAATGCATATCTATCTGCAGTATATACTTTGGTCTGGAGACAAGCCTGGAGTAAGAAGATTGAAATTGAAAGCGTTATGAAGGTTATAAAGGCAATCACTGCTTTAACTTTTATGCTTTTCAAATGTTGTTACTCCCCATAAAGCCTTAATGTTTTTCGCTAAGATTTATAACTTTAGTAAAAGGTTAGAAATCGTTAGTTTACCAATGACTAAATGAAAACCTGGCTTCAAAAGTTTATCAGAGGGCATCAATAATATCAACTACGGAAAATATAATAGCTGCCTAAGGAAACCTCTCTTTTTTTGTGATGAAAATTGAAATATTTATAAGCCGTAAGTATAAAGTCAGGATATAGTATCTTCGCTCATTCTCATCTGCCTCTGGCGGACTCCGAGGCTTTTGTCTCACCCCCCTCATATCCCCCCTTGGTAAGGGGGGTTGAAGGGGGGGGTAGATTGGACTATCGGCAAAAGAAACCGCTCAGGTACTATATCCTGCCATCACAGAATTTTGGAGATGCTTACGTTGCTTACGGCACTTTAATTGGCTCTTATATATTTATGATATGATAGAATGTTTCAATGAATGACAATACTCAGGGTTAAAGCGATGAAGGGCAAGGTCTATATAGTCGGTGCGGGGCCTGGCGATGTTGGACTTCTTACTGTAAAAGGGCTCAGGTGTCTCCAGAAAGCAGAAGTTGTTATCTATGATTTCCATCTCAATGCTCAGGTATTAAATTATATTAACCACGATGCTGAGTTCATTTATGCTGGCAAGCAGAGTGGCCATCACACTATGACGCAGGATGAGATTAACGAGATTCTTATCCGTAAGGCCAAGGAAGGTAAAATTGTATGCAGACTTAAAGGTGGGGATCCCTTTATATTTGGTCGTGGTGGGGAAGAAGCAGAGGCTCTTGCTAAAAATGGAATAGATTTTGAAGTAGTTCCAGGTGTGAGCTCCTCTGTTGCTGCCCCTGCCTATGCAGGAATCCCCCTCACTCACAGGCTTTACTCATCTTCATTTGCTGTGATTCCTGGATACGAGGATACTACAAAAAAAGAAAGTGCGATCGACTGGTCAAAGCTATCTACAAGTATTGGTACTCTCGTTTTTCTCATGGCCGTAAAGAATATAGATATGGTTATCCAAAAGTTAATAGAAAATGGTAGAAGTCCTGATACACCCGTTGCTGTAATCAGATGGGGGACAAGACCTGACCAGAAGACAATTACTGGAACATTAAAGAATATTGTGAAGCTTGTCAAAGATAAGGATATAAAGCCACCTGCTGTAATGATTGTTGGTGATGTTGTAAAGCTTAGAGAGTCTCTGAAGTGGTATGAAAAAAAACTAATGTTTGGTCATAGGATCCTTGTAACAAGGGAGCATCTTGAAGGGCTTGAGCGATTAGAAGAGCTTGGTGCCGAGATCATTGAATTCCCGACGATAAAGATTGTGCCCCCGACAAACCATCGTGAATTGGACAGCGCGATAGATAACATAGATACTTATGATTGTCTTATATTCACAAGTAAGAATGGTGTGAAGTATTTTTTTGAAAGGTTCTTTGAGAAAAACAGAGATATAAGAGATTTGAAAGGGATAAAAATCTGTGCTGTAGGCTCAAAGACATCTCAGGAAATAAACAAATACGGAATAAAGGTCGATCTGATTCCTGATGAATTTTCTTCAGAGGGGTTGGTCAAATTAGTCGAAGGTTTTAAAGGAACAAAAGGTAAGAGATTAGAGGGAATGAGATTTTTGCTTCCAAGGGCAGAAAAGGCAAGGGAGATCTTACCAGCAAAGATAAAAGGGCTGGGAGGTCATATCGATATCCCAGTTACCTATAGATCTATCAAACCAGAAACACATGGCAAAAGATTAAGGAGGTTCCTAAGAGAGGGAAAGATTTCTATTGCAACCTTCACAAGCGCAGCAACCTTCATCAACTTCATGGATATTATGGGAGGGAATGCAGAGGATCTTCTAAGAGGAGTTGCTATTGCATCGATAGGGCCTGTTACATCAAAGGCTATCGAAAAGGCAGGGCTTAAAGTTGATATAATGCCCAGAGAAGCAACAATAGAGGCATTAGTAGAGGAGATCATAAAATGGGCAACAGAACGGAGAGAAGAATCGGTGAAATAGACCTGGGGAATAGTGAGTGGGTCTTTCTGAGGTAGATACTTTAATCTTTTTTTTCATAAACAGAGAGCTTCAGAATAGACTCTTAGACGTTGCCATGCCTTTTATTACAGGCAAGGCATTTATCCTGATACTTCCTTTCTTATTATGGTTTTTTTATAAAGATTGGAAAAAGGCATGCCTCGTAACAGTACTTGGTTTTGCCTCTCTGGCTTTATCTGATTGGGTTTCTGATATCCTTAAACATATTTTTGAAAGGCCGAGGCCCTGCAACATACTCGAAAATGTTCATCTTCTTGCTGGTTGTACAAACTCTTATTCAATGCCATCAAATCATGCTATAAATTACTTTGCCTTTGTAACGCCGTTTTTGATTTTATTCAAAAATAGGATACGATATGTCCTTTTCCTTATTGCCTTTCTTGTAGCTTTTTCAAGAATTTACATTGGGGTACACTATCCCTCAGATTCTCTTGTAGGAGGTGTGCTCGGTATAGGGCTGGCATTATCTATTATTTGTTTCTATTACAAGGCACGCGAAAGATACAAGGAGAAACCTCACTCAACTGTACTCTTTGTTTTTCTCATCGTACTTAGCATCTTCCGCATATACTATATTCAGAAAGGTCCTCTTGACTTGGGTCCTGATGAGGCTCACTACTGGGAGTGGTCCCGAAGACTCGATTTGAGCTATTACTCGAAAGGACCGATGATCGCATATCTTATACATATTGGCACAATGGTGCTCGGAGATAATGTCTTTGGCATTAGAATAATGGCGGTAATCTTCTCTGCCCTCAGCAGTATCATAATGTATCTGCTCGGTAAGAGTATTTATGGTGAGCAGGTAGGTCTTTTCTCGGCAATTCTTATTCAGATAATCCCCCTCTTCGCAACATTCGGCATCATATTCACCATAGATCCACCCTTTATATTCTTTTGGATACTATCACTTTTTTTGTTTTGGAAGGCAATAAAAGACGTAAATTCTTCTTTACATTTCAGTAATCCCCCCACCCCCCCTTTAGAAAAGGGTGGCAAGGGGGGACTTGACCCGTCACGCATCACGGATAACTCATCACAAATTAATAACTCTTCACGGATATACTGGATTCTTCTTGGCCTATCAGTAGGCACTGGTCTTCTGACAAAGTATACCATGGCATTCTTTTATCCCTGCTCTTTTCTTTTCTTGCTCTCAAAAGAGAGGAGACTTTTGCTAACAAAAGGCCCCTACATTGCATTTATCATAAGCCTCCTGGTCTTCAGTCCTGTGATACTCTGGAATGCTGAACACAATTGGGTCACACTAAAACATACTGCAGGTCAGGCAAATATAGCAGAAGGTATCAAGATAAATATGAGAAGCTTCCTTGAGTTTTTAGGGTCCCAGCTTGGAGTAATTACACCTCTTCTCTTTATAATTATGATAGTCTCTCTTTGGAACAATAGAAAACAGAAAAGGGGTAATCTTCTTTTCTGGTTTTCCATACCTGTAATTGCCTTTTTTCTCTTAAAAAGCCTTCAGGGTAAGGTTCAGGCAAACTGGGCACTACCAGGGTATATAACAGGAATCCTTTCGTTTTCTATATTTTCCGAAAAGTTTTATTTTAGGGGAAGAGGCAAAATGATTCTTATTGCAACAGCAGTTCTGCTATCTGTGGTTGTTACGGCCTTTGCTCATTATCCTTCAGTTCTTAACCTTCCTGTTAAAAAAGATCCAACTAGTAGGTTAAGAGGTTGGAAAGAAATCGGGTCTGAAGTGACAAAGATATACGAAGAAATATCAAAAGAAAGGCCTATATTTATATTTTCTGATAGGTATCAGGTTTCGAGCGAACTCGCTTTCTATGTGAAAGGACATCCCCTGACCTATTGTATCAATCTCGGCCGCAGGATGAACCAGTATGATCTCTGGCCCGGGTTTAATAATCTTCTTCATAATGATGCAATCTTTGTTAGAATAGGTGACACAAGATTACCCGAGAAAGTAGCGGATGCTTTTGCAAAAACCGAGAAAAGGCTTTTCACGGTTTATGACAAGAATAAGAAAATCAGGGATTATTCTATATTTCTATGCCATGATTTTAAAGGCATAAGGGAAGAAAAACCAGGAACATATTAATGACCCTTTCTGTAATCATACCCCTTTACAATGAAGAAGAAAATGTTCAAATCCTCTATGAAAAGCTGAAGGAGTCCCTTCCCCCTTTAGTAAAAGAGTACGAGATACTTTTTGTAGATGACGGAAGCAGCGATAGGACTCTCTCGATCCTCGAAGAGATTCAGTCTAAAGATAACAGAGTTGTTGTACTGAGCTTGAGACGAAACTTTGGCCAGACTGCAGCATTTGCAGCAGGATTTGATTTTGCACGCGGAGACATTGTTATAACAATGGACGGTGACCTCCAGAATGATCCTGCTGATATCTCGAAGCTCCTGGAGCTGATAAAAGACCATGACCTCGTGAGTGGATGGAGAAAAAAGAGGAAAGACCCCTTCTTTAGGAGGAGACTTCCCTCCGTAGTAGCAAACTGGCTCATAAGTAATGTGACGGGTGTAAAGCTCCATGATTATGGTTGTTCTCTGAAGGCTTATAGGAGGGATGTGATAAAGAATCTGAGGCTATATGGAGAGATGCATAGATTTATCCCTGCTGTTGCAAGCTGGTATGGAGTGAGGGTTGCAGAGGTAGAGGTTGCTCATCACCCAAGGCTCAAAGGCAGGTCAAAATATGGAATTTCACGAATGATCAAGGTTGTTTTAGATTTAATTACGGTAAAATTCCTCCAGAGCTTTTCCACAAAACCGATTCAATTTTTTGGACCTTTAGGTGTTATAAGCGTTTTTCTTGGCTTTCTCATATCACTTTACCTGAGTGTAGATAAAATTTTTTTTGGGCATAATATTGGAGGAAGACCGCTCCTTTTGTTGGGTGTTCTCCTAATTATCGTTGGGATTCAGCTCATCGGGATGGGCCTTCTCGGAGAAATGCTTGTAAGGGTTTACCATGAAAGCCAGAGAAAACCCACCTATGTGATTAAAAAGATCCTTGGCCCTTAAAGCAAATAGGATATTTCTTCTCGTCCTGAAGCTCACTATAAGTTCTGCACTCCTTTATATTATCTTATCGAGGACAGGTCCTGAGCGAGTCTTCTCCATATTGAAGGACATGAGTCTCTCTGCTTTCGTTTCCGCTGTACTCCTTTCCCTGTTTGCTCAATTCATCTCAACCTTAAGGTGGAAACTCCTACTTCCAGGGAAGCTCGGAATAAGAAAGCTTTTTTCACTATACATGATAGGTTCCTTCTTTAATATTATGCTTCCCAGTCTTATTGGTGGAGATGCTGTAAAGGCCTTCTATCTCTATAAGACATCAGGAAGAGGCAGCCTTACTCTGGCCTCTATTTTTATGGATAGATATCTCGGTTTTGTAATGCTGATAGTAATATGTGCTATTGCCTTTCCTTTTGGTTATTCCTATTTCCAGAATTCGCCCATAACATGGGTGCTTCCTCTTACTGTCTTAGTTTTTATCATCTCAAGCCTCCTGTTCTTTAGTCTGCGTCTCGGTAAGGGGATAAAGATACTCTCAGAAATTTATGATTATTTTTATTCTTATTGGAATCAGAAAGGTATTATTGTAATGGCCTTGCTTATATCTGTCTTAGTACAGCTATTAAATATTTTTGCTGTATACATTCTCGCTCTCGGGTTAGGAGAACATGTTCCTCTCCTAGCTTGCCTAATCTTCTTGCCCCTTATTGTCATGTTTACTGCCTTGCCTATTTCTATATCCGGCATTGGTATAAGGGAAGTCGCTTTTGTCTTTTTTTTCAGTCTCATTAGTATAAGACCAGATGTTGCAACTGCCCTCTCCTTATCGTGGTTCCTCAGCACCACAGCAGGCAGTCTTTTAGGCCTCGTTGAATACATTAGATATAGAAAAGAGAAGTGATATTGAAGTTGCAAATTCATCTAACCTCCCCTTAATAAAGGGAGGTTAGATGGGAGCAAAAAGTGTTTTATAGGTAACGCATTAAATGTCGCTACATTGTCATTGCGAGCCCAAAGGGCATAGCAATCTCATTCACGGGATTGCTTCGTCGTCCGCCTCAGGCGGACTCCTCGCAATGACACTTCACTTAATGCGTTTTTATTAGTAAGTAATTGCTTACAACTTTAATTGGCCCTACATAGAAACATCAAAGGTTTTCCACTTCGGAGCTTCAGCTAATTTAATAGTTCCAAATTTTTCTTCATACTTATTAATATTTTCTGCAAGGGCATTAAGAATTCTTTTCATGTGTTCTGGACTAACAATTACTCTTGCAGTTAAAGCACCTTCAGGCTGAACAATCATAAGAAAATCTAAAATAAATTCTTCCTGTGTATGCGCAACAAACATACTATTTGCATACACGCCACCTTTGAGCTCATTTGGTATAGATATCTTTACTTCTTTCTGCTCTTTACCCATTCCTGTCTCCTTTCATTTAATTTGATAAATTTTATCTCTACGTCAGGTGAAAATAGAACTCCCTCGGATTGAGTTCTTTAAATTGATCTGTCTGTTGTGCGATATGTCTCCTCCAGAAAAGGGTTTCTGAACATACAATTTATTCATCGTAGATATTTGTTGTATAAATCTAACATATTCAAGGTTTTTCTATGACTTTTTCTAATTTCTTTGATATATTTGAATGAACCAGCAAGAAAGCAAGGTATTAAAAATTGAATAAACTCTTTAAAATTTAACTGGTCATTCCTGCCCCTTTGTCATTCCCGGGAGGCAGGAATCCAGGGGTAAACTCCAGCAGGAATCCAGAGAGAAGATATTCTGGATTCCGCATCATCCGCCTGAGGCGGAGCGGAATGACAGAAGGGAATCCTGTGTAAGATTCAAAAGAAAACCGAATTTAATAGCCTTGAGATTAACATTTAGGAGGTTCTTATGGCGTGCTTATTCTGTAGAATTGTAGAGAAAAAACTACCAGCGAAGATAATATACGAAGATGACCTTTCTATCGCCTTTGAAGATACTCATCCCCAAGCTCCTGTTCATACCCTTGTGATACCTAAAAAACATATTTCCACAAACCTTGATATAAATGAAGGGGACAACGCCCTCATTGGCCATTTATTCCAGGTCGCTAACAGGATTGCAAAGGATAAGGGGATAGCAGAACGTGGTTTCAGGCTTGTTATGAACTGCAATCCCGAATCGGGACAAACAGTTTTCCACTTACACATTCATGTCTTAGGAGGCCGCAGAATGCACTGGCCACCAGGGTAGTATGTAATCTGTTTTTTTCTGTTGTTATCGTTGCTTGCGTCTTACGAAAGAATTTTTTTCGGCGAAATTAGCTTCTATTACATGATTGCTCATTACATTACTGAAGGTATATGTACTTATTGCACCAAATGAAGCTCCATCTATTTTTACATCTGCAATACGGTAACCTCTATTAGGTACTATCGTGAATGTCTGGTTTGCACCATAGTTTACTGGAATAGAACCCAATGGTGAAATGTTTCCACCAGTCCCTGCTATGGTTGTGATTGAATATGTCTCAAGAATAAATGTCGCTGTTACACTTGTATCCAGATTCATTGTGATTACACACTGCCCAGTTCCTGTGCATACACCATTAGACCAGCCGGCAAATGTAGAGCTTGTGGAAGGTAAGGCTGTAAGTATTGCCACTGTACCTGCGTTATATACTTCCAAGCAATCGGATCCACAATTTATTCCCGTTGGAGATGTAATTACAGTCCCTTCGCCTGCGCCATCTTTATTGATCGTAAGTGTATATTGCTGAGGAGGTTGAATTGTTCTACTAACTTCATTTGAGTATCTACTTTCATTCCCCGATGTGTCATATGCAGTAACCGCAAAATAGTAAGTAAGTCCGTCAGTTAGGTTGTCAACAGTATATGTTGGTACATTACCTACATCAATATTTTGGGAATAATTACCAGAGCAATTACCATAATAAACCTTGTAACCAGCAAGGTCAGCAAGAGGCGTACCGTCAGCATTTGTGGTTGGTGCGTCCCATGAGAGAGCAACAAGATTTGAAAAAGCAGTAGAAGCGTTTAAGGAAATAACTATGATGAATAGTGCATAAAGTAAAAAAACATTCTGTTTTTTCATCTTTTCTCTCCTCTTTTCTCTTTCACTTTTCTTAAAGTCCTTCTCTTTTCTCCAATTAAAAAAGCCGCCAGAGGATTTGCCCTCCGGCGGCTCGGCGGACATTGGACAGCGCCGTCCATTAGTCCCGTTGCTCTGCGTCCCAGGGTTTCCCCGGGTTTGCTCTGAGCAGAGGTAATTTAAGCTAAATACAAATTAAATATAAAAGAAAATTGATTGCGAGAAAGTGATGAAAGTCACAGTAGATTTAAGAACTGCCCCAGATTTTTCATAAAAATTGTTACAAATACTTTTGTATAAAGATATACAAATTATCTGATACACCTACAACGTGAGAAGATTAACCTATATCAAAATTTGAGGATTTCTGTTTGAAAGAGAGTCTAACGTGTGCTCGCTACATGAAGCCGTTTTGCGAACTCAAAAACGAGCGAAGCACCAAGTCGTGAGCGAAACGGTTTAGCGACAACAACTAAAGTCTAAAAAGATGGAGCGGCGTGTAGCGGGCTGTTATATACCGTTGCGCCCGTGTTCAGTTATGAGCTGTCTTTGCAGAAAGTCATTGGCGGGGAGTAACATCGTCGAGTGGAAGCACAAGTATATCTTCGACATGCTTCGGGATGTGGGTGTGCTTTCGGATTTTAGCATTCTTGTAAACGATGTTCTCGTATTCGAGTAGTGGGATTGGATGTGGGATATGAAAATGTTCTTTAAGAGAATCCCAATCCTTGTCCCGAATAGTGGAAATACCGTTCAAATATTTGCTAACCCAAACACCGTCAATCTTTGAATCTGCACGAACGCTCCTTAGTTTCTCTTCAGCAATGGAGACATAGTGCTTGTCGAGTTCTATTCCGATATATTTTCTTCCCAGACGCTTTGCGGCGATGACCGTTGTTCCAGTGCCGTTGAATGGATCAAGAACTATATCGCCTTCGTCGGTTGTCATTAGAATCAATCGCTCAAGAACCGTTTCAGGAAGTTGACAGGGATGTTCGTCTCGATTCTTGGCGTGCTTGATGCGATGTAAATCAGTCCAGACGTCCGAGACTAATGGACCAAAAGGATGAAGTCCGGCTTTCTTGCCGCCGTAGTCTTTCAGAAGAACGTTACATTTTCTGCAACGTTTATGCGGGTGGCGGACTTCATAAAACTTGTTTAGCTTCTTTTCTTTGGCATAGAAGAGTATGCCGTAATGTGTTGGCATTAAGGTTTTGCCGAGGGGGGTGCTCATTGCATCCCAAGAAATCCAATGCTTGAAGTCGGCGATCTCGTTTAGAAAAGCAGCATAGTATGTAAGCCACTTTGGAATGTTGTGAACAAAAATACTTCCCGTCGGTTTGGTAACTCGTACCATTTCATTGAGCCATTGTTTGCACCAATCAAGATAGGATTCGAGGCTCTTGCGATCTTTGTAGCTGTTGTACTTCTTATTTAGGTTAAAAGGAGGATCAGCGAATGTCATATCTATGCTGTCCGCTGGGATTGAGCGCAATACTTCGAGACAATCTCCGTGTTGAATTACGTTTGTCTTCATAGTTCAAATACCTCCATCAACAACTGTTTGAAATGCTCAAGTTCGTCGGGATGGAAAGTAAATACGTCATCGTAAGCGGAGACCATTCGCTTAAGGTCATTCTGTCTAGCGTACCAGCCAATGCCATCGACAAATCCAATGAACTTCGCATCTGGATAATGCTCGGTGATGAGAGCACGAATCGAAATTTCCGTCTTTGATTTGTCGCCCTGACCTGATGAGGTTGTAACCAAGAATGAACTCTCTGCAATAACTTTTGGGTTTTCCTGATCTGGAATTATGAAATCCATAGTTCGTTTCTTATCATCAACGACGCCAACTAGACTTTGCAAATCACCGCTCGTGTGGTTCAATCCTAGCTCATCAAGAATATTCTCAATGACAGTTTCGGGATTGTTTTCTTTCATACCTGAGTAGGATCCTTTTTCCTTATAGCGGACAAGAGTATCTATCATCGGCTCGGGACGGAAACTGAGTTTGTCAATGCTGAGTTTTCGAAGCTCAAAAGGGGGCAATGCACGACCTAGGAGAGGATTGGATGCACCTTCAAAGAATAAGTTGATCAAGCCCTTTCGGAAATATTGGTTCGTTGTAACAAGCTTTTCAATGGCGGCGTCTGACCACTCTTTAATGTCTTCTTTGTTTTCTGGCTTCAGCCAATATGTTTTGTATGTCAACCCATCCAGAGCTGCGTCATCTAGTATTCTGAGGAAAGTTGTCAGCCGTTTGAGACTCTCATTTGAAAAGCCGTTGAGAGCAAGTAGAGCCTTCAATCCGTTCTCACGCAGAAGCAATTCTTCGAAAAACTCTTTCTTGATCCCCTCTTGCTGAACTTTTGCCTGTACAAGTTGCAAAAGGTTGTTCAGTGCGTTGAGATTTTGAACTTCATAGCGTTGTTCAAACTCAGGATTAAAGAAATAAAAAGTGTTCTTTTGGAGTACAGTTGTAAATTTATCTTCGTTGCTTCTCATCAAGTTTTCTGGAATATAAGTATATACTCGTCTTTCATTGTGTTCCGCATACCCTTGATAGGTTTTAGGATACTGCGAACAAGGGATGCACTGGCTTGCTTGAAATGATCTATGATTGTTTGCTCAAGCCGAATACCCCCGGTCTGATTCGTATTTGAACCGATGATTAAAATAGCAAATTTCTTAGACTTTAGCACTCTGACAATCTCGTGAACAACTTTGCCCATATCGTCAAAGTAGCGTTGTAGTTTTTCCGTTTTCGTTTTTCCGGTAAGACCAAGCATTCGAGAACGAAGAGAGTCAATGTTGTATCCTAAAAATTCAAGCTGAGGCGCATCGTTTTCGGCATAATCGATGGCAAAGGAATAGGGTGGTGAAGTCAGCACGCAGTCAATGCTTGAGTTGTTGATAGGGAGGGAACGAGCATCGCCTTCCAGAATCTTTGCGTTGCCAAGATTAGTATGACTGATGACGGGGTTCGTGATCGTCTGAATGACAGTAGCTTGGTAGCGCTTAAGAACCTTTTCGAATAGCTTCTCGTGTCCAGCCTTGCTGACTCGGCGAGCATAACCCATTGCATCCAAATAGGCGAGAAGTGCGAGCTCGTAAATCTTGAGTTTGTCGGCATCTTTGATTAGCCTGAGCTTGGTATCGACCTTTCCCTCTGAGAAATACTTGAACCACTTTCCCGCATTATCAGGCATTGACTGAACGAGGTCTAGAGGCAAAGATAGACTTTGGCACTTTACACGAGTCATAAAACTACAGAAGGGGCTAACATCGAGCCCAATGGAATGCATCCCAAGCAGAGATGCTTCGACGTTTAGTGTTCCGCTTCCGCACATTGGATCAAGAACAATTTCAGCCGGTTTGACGGAAAGAATGTTAAGTAAACCTTTTACAAGTTGTGGGTGAAACTTCCCACGATAAGGGAAAAGTCCGTGCGTTGCGTAGCCAGTTGAGAACTTCCCTTCTTCGAAATAGGCTTGAGTTTGTGCGGAGCGATCGTCAGATATGTGTCCATTGAAGGACTGACATAGCTTGTAGTGATTCGTTGGGTTTCCGTTCACAGCCTTGAAGAATGCTGAGCGATTCAGCAATTCTTCCTTTGACAAGGCTTGAGATTCAAGCAAAGCAAGCTCTAATTCAAAAAGCTCGTTGACTGAATCAAACAACATCAAATCCCCTCCGAACACACCTTCGACGAGTGAAGCATTATTGAGTATGTTATTCTGCATAGTATTCTGTATTCACTTTGAGTTTAGAGTCATCAAAGGGCGCAATGGCATATAACTCGGATATTCCACCTGCTACAGATTATTGGTTATAATCTACAACATTTTAGCAATTTTTAAAACTGAAGAGTACAAGGAAGAAACATTCACTATTAATCAATAATTATTATCAAAGCATTTGCTATTCAGTCACAACTACATGTCTTACTAATTTTCCTTCACACATGTAGATAACCATCTCTGCAATGTTTGTTGCATGATCAGCAATACGTTCGAGATATTTTGCGACATAGCTAATCCTGATTGCTCGTGATATAGTGCGGGGATCTTGTATCATGAAGAAAAGGAGTTCATTAAAAACCTGTTCCATAAGTTTGTCTATTTCATTTTCTATCTTTAAAACCTTATAAGGTAAGCTTGTACAACCTTTCACATAGGCATCAAGAGAA
>Ga0315268_10001901_pt1 | contig 23997 bp, 21 predicted proteins | sample C1_top_MG_FD_204535 | JGI IMG/M metagenome (GOLD analysis project Ga0315268, IMG submission 204535) | Sediment microbial communities from Yellowstone Lake, YNP, Wyoming, USA - C1_top | ecosystem: Environmental > Aquatic > Freshwater > Lake > Sediment | place: USA: Wyoming | collected 2017-08-01
CTGTACACAGTAAACGTGGCAACTTTGAACCAGCAGGAATACAAGCTGCTGCAAACCCAGCAACAGCTTGCCTCCGGACGGCGCATGCTGACCCCCGCCGACGACCCGGCTGCCGCCGCACGCGCGCTGGATGTATCTCAGGCCGATGCCGTCAATACCCAGTATGGCAAAAATCTCGATACCGCAAAGAGTTACCTGTCGCTGTCGGAAGGCACGCTGCAATCCGTCACAGACTTGTTGCAGTACATCCAAACGAAAGCGGCAAGTGCGGGCAATATGACGCTGTCCAATTCAGACCGGGCACTGATCGCCACCGACATCCAAGGCAAACTGGACGAATTGAAAGGGCTTGCGAACAGCACCGACGGCACCGGCAATTACCTGTTCTCCGGCTTTCAGGGAAAAACCCAACCTTTTATAGACACGACCACGGGAGTTCAATATGCAGGCGATGCCGGGCAGCGCCTGATCCAGGGCAGTGCATCAAGGCAGATTTCCATCAGCGACTCCGGCGCAGACATATTCATGCGCATCAAGAATGGCAATGGCACATTTACCACCCAGGCAGCAGCTGCAAACACCGGCAGCAGCCTAGTCAGCCTGGACACGGTAATCAATCCTGCCTTGCTTACAGGCAACAGCTACCAGCTCACCTTCAATGTTGCAGCCGGCGCAACGACCTACGACGTGATGAATACCACGACCGGGCTTCCGGTTTCGACCGGGACACCGTACGTGAGCGGGCAGCAGATCACCTTTGACGGCATGCAACTGATCATTCAGGGGGTGCCTGCCAGCGGCGACCAGTTCACTGTAGTTCCCAGCACCAGCGAGAGCGTATTCAAGACCATTTCCGACCTTGTCGCCACGCTTAATTCGCCGGTGACCCCGAGCGTTGTGGCAAGCACCACAGCATTTACGGCTGCGCTGAGCAGTGCGCAGAACGGCCTGGATCGCAGCCTGAACAGTGTTTTGACCACGCGCGCTTCGCTGGGCGCGCGCTTGAACGAGGTGGATGCCCTGCAATCCACTGGCGACGACCTCGGCCTGCAGCATAAGCAGACGCTGTCGCTATTGCAGGATCTGGATTACAACAAGGCGATCACCGATTTGACCCAGCGACAGACCAGCCTGCAAGCCGCACAAAAATCCTACCTGCAGGTGCAGAACATGTCGATCTTCAACTACATCAGCTGAAAAATTCCCGCCTGAATTCCATTTTTTCAAACAAGGGCCACGCTATTCAGCCCCCCAACCGGTCGGCCGATCGCGGCCTATCGATCCACGCAATGCGTCAAACCCTATTCGCCCCATCATTTCGCTTATTTTAGTGATAGCATTCCTGCTGCCTCATTAGCCAGAGTCCTGATAATTTGAGCCCCGTCTCCACTGATCCTCCAATAGGTTTTTTCAGCCAGCTGCGATCCGCATATCATCGTTTCAGCGCGTACGCGCGGCCGGATTTCGCTGCAATGCTGCTGGGGTGCGCTCTCATGGCCGGCATCGCCGCCACCAACACCGCCATGATCTGGCTGATAGGCGAGCCCGTCGATCTGCTGAACAAGGGGCAATACGATGCGGTGCGCGACATCCTGTTTGTTTTTGCGATTGTCGTCACTTTAAACCAGGCGCTCCATCTCGGCACAGCAGCCCTGCGCGGATGGCTGGAATTGCGTTTCATCGGGCGAGTGCGCGAGGCCATGCTTGCGCGTTGCCTGATGGCCTCGTCTCCGGCCGTGGACCGGCATCAACAAGGCGATCTGCTTGCCCGTTTGAGCGGGGACGTGGATCGAACCGCCAGACTTGTTGTCGACACGCCGCTCATCTTCGCTTCGCATGTATTCATCTTTATCTTCTACGCGGGCATGCTGGTCTGGATAGACTTAAAGCTCTCCCTGATTGCGCTGGCGATCAGCCCCGTCTTTCTTCTCCATCAACGCTATTTCGGCCACCGCAAGCAACGCATATCACAGCATTTCCTCGCCAAGCTGGGGAAGCTGCTGTCGTTTGAATCCGAGACCCTGAAAAACCTGCGCGGGATCAGCTCGTTCAATGCAGAAACCAGGGTTGCCGGAATGCACCATTCCGCCTTTCATGAAGCGCGCAAATGGGCGATGAAAGACAAGCTGCTGAGTGCATGGTTCAACTCGAGCTTTTCCATGTTGATTTACATGAGCGGACTGGCCATCGTCCTGGCCGCCATGTACGCGATGGATCACGCAGGGGTCACAGTCGGACACCTGGTGAGTTTTCTGCTCTATCTCGGATATATCTCTGTGCCGGTGCGGGGAGTAGCTGAGCTGGCACTGGAATGCCGGCAAAATGCGGCAGCAGCCGAGCGGGTGACGGAAATCCTGGATATCCGCCCGGAAGTCACGCAACAATCAAACGCACCGCCTCTGCACGTTAGCGGAGGCATGATAGAGTTTGACCAGATCAGCTTCGGCTACGCCGAGGAAAGCCCGGTGCTCAAGAGCTTCAGCCTGCAGATTGCGCCCGGAGAAACCGTGGCATTGGCAGGGCCGAGCGGCGCCGGAAAATCCACGCTGGTCAAATTGCTGATGCGCTTCTACGACCCGCTGCAAGGCACTATCAGGATAGACGGCACCGACATCCGCAACGTTGCCATCGCCTCGCTGCGCAGCCAGATTGCGGTCGTGTGGCAAGATCCATTTCTCCTCAACGACACCATCCGCAACAACCTGCTGCTGGCACAGCCGGACGCGCCCGAAGCCGCACTGATCGCAGCCTGCAAGGACAGCCATGCATGGGAATTCATCACCAAGCTGGAACACGGCCTGGACACACTGATCGGGGCCGACGGCACCGAGCTTTCCGCGGGCCAGCGCCAACGGCTGTCACTGGCGCAGGCTTTCTTGCGCGATGCCCCCATCCTGCTGCTGGACGAAGCATCATCCGCGCTCGACAGCCATGCCGAACGCATGGCGGTGGAAGCGCTGGAACGATTGCGCAAAGGACGCACCACGATAATCGTTGCACATCGCCACTCGGCAATCCGAACGGCCAACCGCATCGCCTATTTCAACGGGGATGGAAGTGTCACCGTGGCCAGCCATGCCCATTTGATCGATACACATCCCGGCTATCGGGCGGCAGCACAGTGGCAAACAACAGCCCACAAATAAACCGTCGATCGCGCACGCTGGGAAATTCAGACTATCGCCCGGTAGCAATTTCATAGTGTAAAAAATATCGACACCCATCCATTTAAGAGGCTGCCAGACTGCCATTGCCAGCTGTTTTTACCGATGAAATGCAAAAAGGCCTGCTCGAATGAACAGACCTTTTTGCTACCTGCTTCGCAGCCGCATGGTAATAAATAATTCCTGTTTACCATGCGCCACTGCTGCAGCGGCAATGCGGCAATTACATGCCGCCCATGCCGCCCATACCACCCATACCGCCCATACCGCCCATACCGCCAGTTCTGGTGCCTGTGGCACCGCCTCCGCCTCCGCCCATGATAGCCTCCAATATAAAATATTTATCCAAAAATTATGCTGCGTTCCTGGCATCTCTGCAGACGCCATCAGTCAATTACTAGCAAAGGGTATGCCATAAAATGCAAATTAATGTTTTTCAAATACATCTTTTAAACACGGACTATGCGCAACTGCAACCGCGCGAATAAATGTCAAATTTTTCGACACCTCGGCAATCGTCCCGCATCAAATCCATTGAATCACCGCCGGCAAATTCTGAGGTACTTGTCGGCAGCACAGGAAATTATCCGGGGGAAAATATCCGGGCAACACCGCAACATCTGGCATGCGCATCAAATTGCAGATAGCATGACAAATGATGGCTCACAACGCAGCTCCTTGCGTTGTGAGCCATTCAAATAAACTGTCGAGTACACACAACGAAGGAGGTAAGCATGCGCATTTCACGTTTTGCACTATCCGCACTGGCCGCTCTTGGGCTGCTCACCGCCCAGGCGCACGCCGAGGACGCGCCCAAGCCAGCTGCTGCATCGGCATTTGAAGTCGTCCCTCCCAAGAAAGACAACGATCTGCGCATATTCTATGCAGACGGCAAAACCGTCAAAGGCACGCCCGCGCTTGAGAAAATGAACAGCGACGCGAATCTCACCATGTGGCTCGCCGGCAACCAGTTTTTCGCGATGGAAGACGTGATCCACGCGTTCCAGAAAGCGAATCCCGGAGTCGGCAACGTCGCCGTGATCACGCTGCCTCCCGGCGTCGTGCTGAAGGCCATCACCAAAGGCGGCTGGAACTACGAGGGCAAGGACTACGCGATGCAACCGGACATCTATGGCTCGGTCGAACTGGGGCACCTGAAGACGCTCAAGGGCAAGGGCAAGATGGACAGTTACATGACCTACACCCACAACGCCTTGAACCTAATCGTGACCAAGGGCAACCCGAAGAAGGTCAAGGGCATCGACGACCTGGGCCGGGACGACCTCAAGATCATGCTGCCCAACCCGATCGACGAGGGCATCATGACCTTCTACGCCAAGAAGGTGCTACAGAACCACAAGCTGTGGGACAAGGTGTCGGCCGGCAAGGAATGCAAAGCCTGCGACCCAACCCCCAATGTGCACTTTACCGTGGTGCATCACCGCGAAATTCCGGAAGGCTTGAAGGCCGGCACCGTGGACGCCGGCATCGTCTGGGCGACCGAGACCAAGAACGCGCTGGAAGAAGGCCACGCGGTGGAAGCCATTCCATTGCCGGCCGAGGACAGCCTGATCAACGAAGTGTCCTATGTCATCGGCAGCCTGAGCGGCAACGCCCACCCCGACGCCGCCGCCAAGTATCTGGGCTTCCTGCAGAGCGACAAGGGCCAGGACGCCTATGCCAAGTTCGGTTTCGTCAACGCCTCCAAGAGCGATTTGGAAAGCAAGCCCATCCCCTGATCGAACGTGATTCAGATATAAAAAGGACGGCAGCTGCCGTCCTTTTCGTTTCCGCAAAGCTTCCGGAAAAAGACACGCTATAATCGCCGCACATTCTTCCGGCACAAGAAGGAAATAGTCCCATGTGCGGCATCAACCTCATCTACCACAACAACCGGCTGCCGCCGCAGCGCCCCGCGATCGAGGCCATGAACCGCGCGCTGGCGCACCGCGGCCCGGACGGCGACGGCGTGCTGCTGCGCGACGGCGTGGCGCTGGGCCATCGCCGCCTTTCCATCGTCGACGTGGCCGGCGGCGCGCAGCCGATGCGCACCGATGACGGCCGCTACGCCATCGTGTTCAACGGCGAGATCTACAACTACCAGGCACTGCGCGCCGAGCTGGAGGATGCCGGCGTAGTTCTCCAAAGCCATTCGGACACCGAAGTGATCCTGCATCTCTATCGGCGCCTGGGATCAGCCTGCGTGCACCGGCTGCGCGGCATGTTCGCCTTCGCCGTGCACGACGCGGACAGCGGCGCGCTGTTCGTGGCGCGCGACCGCCTCGGCATCAAGCCGCTGTTCTACCACTGGGACGGCGTGACGCTGACCGCGGCCTCGGAAGCCAAGGCGCTGTTCGCATCGGGTCTGGTCAAGGCGCAACTGAACCCCAAGTCGGTGGCGAACTATTTCACCTACCAGTTCGCCATCGCGCCCAACACCTTGTTCGAGGGCGTGCTGGAACTGCCGCCGGGCCACCACCTCAGCATTGCACCGCACGGCGAGCCCGTGCTGCACCGCTACTGGGATCTTGACTTTCCGCTGGACAACGAATACGAGAGCCTGGAAGAAGACTACTGGCTGGACAAGTTCTGCGCCGCGATGGACGAGGCCACCGCCACCCACACCATAGGCGAGGTGCCGATCGGCGCCTACCTGTCGGGCGGCATCGACTCGTCGGTCACGACCTATCTGCTGACCCAGCACTATGCGCGGCCGGTGCAGAGCTTCTCCATCCACTTCACCAATCCGGACCACGACGAATCGCCGCAGTACCGCGCCATCGCCGCGCATCTGGGCGTCGCCAACACCGAACTGACCATGGACGACGACCGCCCGCAGGGCTACCTCGCCGACTTGGCGCGCTGCCTGTACCATCTGGAGCAGCCGCAGCGCATGGCGGTGGACATCCCGCATTTCCTGCTGTCCGGCATGGTGCGCGAGCAGAATTACAAGGTTGTGTACACCGGCGACGGCGCGGACGAAATACTGGCTGGCTACGATTGTTTCCGCCAGGACATGATGCGCACCTGGTCCAACGAGAACCAGCACCCCTATGCGCAACGGCGCAAGATTTATCTCGGCGAATACACGCAGTGGTTTTCGCGCGACCAGATGCAGATGCTGCTGCGCCTGCACAGCAAGAAAGCCCAGCAGCGCACCATCAAGCGCTTCGGCTTCTACCCGGCCTGGTTCGATTTCTGGCAGATCATGCACGGCACCACCGACGGGCTGTTCACCGAATCCTTCCGCGCAGCGCAGGCCGGCCCCGACCAGATGGACAACCTGCTGGAAGATATCAAGCCGCGCATACACGGCCGCCATCCGCTGAACCAGTCGCTGTACCTGGAAACCAAGACGCGGCTGCCCGGCTGGATACTGTGGAAGAGCGACCGCCTAAGCATGGCGCACAGCGTGGAAGCGCGCGTGCCGTTCATGGATCACCCGCTGGTGGAACTGGCCGCGCGCATGCCGCCGCGGCTCAAGCTGGACGGGCTGAACGAGAAATACGCGCTGAAGAAGACCATGGCGCCGCACCTGCCTCAGCTGCCTACCGAGTACAAGAAACGCGGCTTCTACACACCCATACGCGAATGGTTTTTCACGCCGGAGCGCTATGCGGAACTGTCGCCGTATCTGTCGGAAGAGGCGTTGAAGCAGGGGGGGATGTTCGAACCGGCGGCCGTCAATGCCATCTACAAAAAACTATCGGCCTACACTGAAATGCACGACGGCAACGATTATTTTCAGGTGATGCGCCTGGAGTGGACGCTGATGACAGTGCTCTCCGTGCAGATACTGTATCGGCAGTTCGTGCTCGGCGAAATGCCGCATTAACGCTCGAACCGGCCGGTTAATGCTTGCCCAGTTGCTGCATCACCAGCGACACAATATTCAGGCTGGCATGCGTGGCCTGCTCCATCAGCGGGGCCAGATACGGCAGTGACAGCGCCAGTGCGGCGAAGCCCACCGCCAGCGTGATCGGGAACCCGATCTGCAGAATATTCAGCTGCGGCGCGCTGCGCGTCAGGATGGCGAGCGCCAGATTGGTGATCAGCAGCGCGCCTATCACCGGCATGGCCAGCTGCAGCGCGTGCGCAAAAAGGCTGCCGCCCCACGCCGCCAGCGTATGCAGCGCGAGCGCCTGCGGCACGGCAGAGCTGATCGGAAAGGTGTTGAAGCTGTCCGCCAGCGCAGCCAGCATGTACAGATGCCCGTCCATCGCAAGAAACGCGAGCGTTGCGACGACGCCGAGAAACTGCGCCAGAACCGGAGTGAAGGAAGCGTTCAACGGATCGAAGAAGCTGGCGAAGCCCAGCCCCATTTGCATCCCGGCAAATTCCCCGCTCATCTCCACCGCCACGAAAATAAGCCGCATCGTGAACCCTATCGCCAGCCCCGCCAGCACTTGCTGCAGCAACACCAGCAAGCCCAGCGAGGAAGCGGGATCGATCACCGGCTGCACGGGCAATGTCGGCGCGATGATCACCGTGAGCAGCAAACCCATGCCGATCTTTACGCGCACCGGAACCTGCTTGTTGCCCAGCACCGGAGAACTGGCGATCAACGCCATGATGCGTGAGAACGGGAACAGGAACAGCGCCAGCCACATGGATAACTGGGCGCTGGTTATGCTCAGCATAACGGCCCTGCCTAGCCGACCAGCCAGGGAATGCTGGCGAACAGACGCTGGATATAATCCACCATCATGCCCACCATCCACGGGCCGGTGATGATCAGCACGCCGAACATGCCTATCAGCTTGGGGATGAAGGACAGGGTCATTTCATTGATCTGGGTCGCGGCCTGAAAAATGCTGACCACCAGGCCGATGATCAGCGCCGCCAGCAAGGGCGGCGCCGACACCATCAGGGTCAGCTCAAGCGCCTGGCGGCCCAGTGTCATCACGCTTTCGGGAGTCATGTTAAGTCCGTCGTTAGTCGTTAGTCGTTAGTCGTTAGTCACTGGTGATAGTGGCCAGCGTTTAACTAACGACTAGCGACTACCAACCAGCGACTGCCTTCAAGTGTAGAAACTCTGCACCAGCGAACCGATCAGCAGGTTCCAGCCGTCTGCCAGCACGAACAGCATGATTTTGAACGGCAGCGAAATCACCGACGGCGACACCATCATCATACCCATGGACATCAGCACGCTGGCCACCACCATGTCGATGATCAGGAACGGGATGAACACCACGAAGCCGATCTGGAATGCGGTCTTTAATTCGCTGGTGACATAGGCCGGCACCAGGATGCGCAGCGGCACCTGATCCGCGCTCTGCAGCGGCTCGCTGTTGGCGATTTTCACGAACAGCGCGAGATCGGTTTCGCGCGTCTGCCGCAGCATGAAGGCCTTGAGCGGGACGCTGCCCTTGTCGATCGCCTGCTGCAGCGTCAGCTTGTCCTCGTTGAACGGCAGATAGGCATCGGTGTAGATTTTATCCAGCACCGGCGCCATCACGAAAAATGTCAGGAACAGCGCCAGCCCGATCAGCACCTGATTCGGCGGCGAGGAGGGCGTGCCGATGGCCGAGCGCAACAGCGACAGCACGATGATGATGCGCGTGAATCCGCTCATCAGCAGCAGCACCGCCGGCAGAAAACTCAGCGAGGTCAGCAGCAACAGCGTCTGCAGGCTCAGCGAATAGGTCTGGCCGCCGCCAGCTGCGGGAGTGCTGGTGAACGCGGGCAGGCCGGCACTGGCCGCCAATGCCGCCGGTGCCAGAACGAGCAGCAGGATTGCCAGCAGCAACCGGCTAAGACGCATTGCGCTTCTCCACCATCTGTTTCAGCCAGACCTGAAATTTCCCGTCCGTCTGGCCGGGCGTGCCTGCTGGCGCACCGGGGGTGCCTGCTGGCGCAACAGGCAACGCGGATTTAGGCATGGTGTGCAGCGCGCGCACCTGGCCGGGAGCAACCCCCACCACCAGCCAGGTGTCATTGACCTCCACCAGCACGATGCGTTCACGCTGACCGACGGCCACGCCGCTGATCACCTTGAGCACACTGCCCGCGCCATGCTGCGGCAGATTGATGCGCTTGATCACCCAGGCAACCAGCACCACCGCCGCCAGCACCAGCAGCAGGCTGAAGATGACCTGCAATATGCTGCCGGTCGAAACCGCCGCCGCAGGGGGCGTGTAAACGGGGCGGGCAGTTTGAGTCTGAAGCTGCGCCAGCGCGAGCTGCGGCGCAGACAACGCGGCAATGAGACAGAAACGGGCGTATTGCCATACGCCCCTACGTGTACGCGGATCGTAGGGGCGTATGGCAATACGCCCTACTGCATGAGATGCGGAGGTAGACAATGTGCGAGAAATTTTCATATCAGCGGCTTAAACGGCGCAGGCGTTCCGACGGCGTGATGATGTCGGTAATGCGTATGCCCAGCTTGTCCTCCACCACCACCACTTCGCCCTGCGCGATCAGGAATCCGTTGATCAGCACATCCAGCGGCTCGCCCGCCAGACCGGACAGCTCCACCACCGACCCCTGTGCCAGCTGCAGCAGATTCTTGATCGGCATCTTGGCGCGCCCCAGCTCCACCGAGAGCTGCACCGGAATATCCATGATCATGCCGAGATCATTTTGCGCACCAGCCTGCCCGGCACCGCCGCTCAACTGGTCGAATACATGCGGCTTCGCGGGTGGCGCGGGCGGCGGAGTAGCCACGGCCTGTTCCGCCATCGCTGCGCCCCAATCGTCTGCAGCGGGTGTGGCCGCAGTCTGTTCCGCCATCGCCGCGCCCCAGTCGTCCGCGCTGATTTCTGTATTTTCGTCAGGCATTTCCGCCTCCATCACTGATTTCGCTTGCTGTTGTGGCCAGCATTTTTTCCACTTTCAAGGCGTACTGGCCATTGGACACCCCATACTTGCATTCCAACACCGGCACACCGCGCACCTCAACTGTAATGCTCTTGCCGGTATCCAGAGGAATCACATCCCCGTCACGCATTTTGATCACCTGATCCAGCGTGATGCGTGCGCCGCCCAGAATCGCGGTCAACTCCACATCCGCCGACTGCACCTGTTTGGCAAGCGTTTGCAGCCAGCGCTTGTCCGTCACCATGTGCTCCCCCTGCACGGTGCTGTAAAGCAGCTCGCGTATGGGTTCGATCATGGCATAGGGCATCAGCACATGAAATGCGCCGCCGATGCCGCCGAACTCTATATCGAACGTGGTCACCATCACCACTTCGTTGGGAGCGGTGACGCTGGCAAACTGCGAATTCATCTCCGAGCGCACGAACTCAAACTCCAGCGGGTAAACGGATTCCCATGCCTTTCCGTAGGACTCAAACACTGCCGCAAGCATCTTCTGGATGATGCGCTGCTCGGTCTGGGTGAATTCGCGCCCCTCGACGCGGGTATGGAAACGCCCGTCGCCGCCGAACATATTGTCCACCACCAGAAAAACCAGATTGGGATCGAAGATGAACAAGGCGTGGCCGCGCAACGGTTTGGGCTGGATCACATTGAAGTTGGCCGGCACGGGCAGATTGCGGATAAATTCACTGTATTGCTGTATGCGTATCTGCCCTACCGATACGTCCGCAGTGCGCCTGATCAGGTTGAAAAAAGCCACCCGGAACAGGCGCGCAAAACGCGCATTGATGATCTCCATCGTGGGCATGCGCCCGCGCACGATGCGTTCCTGCGTGCCCAGGCTGTACAACTGGACGCCGCCCTCTGCCTCGGCCTGCTGCTCCGGCTCATCGACCTCGCCGGTGACGCCTTTCAGCAGCGAGTCGACTTCGTCCTGGGAGAGAAACTCTTTGCTCATGACAACATCACTGAATGATGAATGTAGTAAACAAAACGTCTATGGCACCGGCTTCGCCTGCATTGCCATGGGCCGCTGCAGGCGCGGCTTCCGCAGGGGCAGCAGCGCCCCCGACCGCAGAGGACTCGGCAGCGGATGCAGCACCCTCATGCGCGACAGGCTTGGGCAGAGCTGGCGCACGCAAACCCAGTACGGCACTGGTTTCCGCGACTATCTCCTGCGCCAGTTTTTTCTTGCCTTCAACCGGAGCCAGCTCCGAGGCACGCTTGTTCGACAACATCAGCAGCAAGCGGCTGCGTATTTCCGGCATGTGCAGCTTGATCTTCTCTTCCAGCTCGGATTTTCCATCAGGCTCCATGACCTTCAGCGTGATGCCAACTTGCAGGAACTGGTCGCCTTCTTCGCGCTGCAGATTCAGCGTGAATGGCTCCAGAACGACAAATTTCGGCGTCATCGGCGCAGGGGCATGCGCCTCGTCACCGTGTTTGCCCCCCTTGGTGAAATACCAGCCTGCGCCGGCGCCCACTGCCAATACCAGCACACCTATGCCGATGAGCAGCATTTTTTTGCTTTTGGGTTTGGCGGCGACTTCAGTCTCGGCCGGGGCCTGTTTTGCGGGTTGTGCCATTGCGATTCCTTATCTGTGTCGTTGGATTATCAGACAACTCCAGCCGGTATGATAACCGGAATAAGGCGTGGAATCCCTGTCAACTCGGGGTTTTCCCCGGCATAAAATCTCCCATCAGGCAAACGTATCCAGCATGCCCTGATGACGGCGCACAGGCGCCGACAACCCGCCGGAAGAGATGGCGCCAGCAGCATTCATTGCCGACAAGCCCCCCTCGTTCCTGCGCTGCCGGTCGGCCGTCTGCTGCTCGGCAGTCTGTCGATCTCCGGGGGACTGGTCGCTCACGGTCGCATTGCCCAGCATGATGCCGTTACCGGCCAGCATCTCGCGCAGCTTCGGCAGAGCCTGCTCCACCGCCTCGCGCACGGCCGCGTGCGCCGAGGTGAACAGCGCGGTGGCCTGATCACCGCTGACGCTGAGCACCACATCCAGCGGGCCCAGATGCGGCGGATTCAGATGCAGCTCCGCGCTCTGTCCTTGCTGCGTGCTCAGCCAGGTCACTTTCTGGCTGAATTCATCACCCCAGCGCTCATTCGCCACGGGCGTGTTGACCGTTGCCTGCACTGGCGCATGCTGGCTGACGACAAGCGGCGCGGCGTTGCTCTGCAACAGGTTGGGCATATTGGTGGGCGCATCCGGCGGCGCTGCCTGCACTGAAAGTTTTCTTCCATCACTGCCGAGTTGCGCTGTGGCCGCGGCGTTCCGGCCCAAAGTTTCCAGCGCAGCGCTAAAAACAGTGGGCTGCGGACTGGCTGCGACAGCAGGCTCTGATTTTGGATTGGCCTGCGGCCTATCGGTGACTGCCGGCTCTGCTTTCGGATTGCCTTGCGCACGGAGCTGCAGCAGTGCCGCCTGACTTCCTGCGGCAGCTTGCCGCGCATTGCCCAGCGCGCCCGCATCACCCGGCGCACTGCCGGTATCCGGCACAGCGGCGGCAAGCACCCGCCCCGCAGCATTAGGCTGCGGCTGTGCCGCTGCGCTCGCAAGCTGCATGCCTATTGGCGGAGTCACCAGCGCCGCCAACATATCGCCGGGCAGCGCAGCGCTCCCATCCGCTGCCGGTGCATCGGGTTTTTCATTGCTTGCGCCCGATTTCTTTTCATCGACTGCTGCACCCGGTTTTTCAGCAACCGAAGCCGCAAGGTCTGCACCGGGCTTGCCGGCTGGCTGTGCAGGCAACAGCGCTGCCAGCATGTCGGCGGGCAATGTGCCGGCCATGTCCGGCTGGTTTGCTGCCTGACCATTCACCGCGCTGGGGGATTTCGTGGCCGGCTGGCTGCTGCCATCCTGTGCGCGCTGGCGTGCCAGCACGCTGCCGAAGGGCTCCGAAATCGGCTCAGCATTGCTGTCAGCCTGTGGCTGGGATGGACTGGACGCCGGCACCGATGCGGTGATTGGCGCGGGGTTGCTGATGGGCAGGTTTTGCATGACGAACTCCTCTGAATTCTATTCTCGCTGGGTTCAAATCTCGTTGGATTCAATTCTCGTTTCTTGCGGCTTCGGCCTTGAGCGTGGCGTTGCGCCCGCTGTGCTCATCCTGCAGCCGCTGTTCGGATTTTGCCGCCTGTTTCTTTTCGCCTTCCAGATGCCGCTGCAACAACGCATCGAAGGACTTCACCTTGCGTTGCGCCTGCTGCAACATGTCCCGCCCCGCCTGCATTGAATGGCTCGCCTGCTCGGCCACACTGCGCTGTTGCGCGATGGCTTCGTCCAGGCGCAGGATGAAATTCTGAAAATTGCGCAAGTCGGACTGGTTCATGCCGTTCAGTTCCGCCTGCTGAAAGCGCACCTGATAATCCTTGCGGTATTGCAGCAGGGTTTCCAGCTTGGCCTGCGCCGCCTGCTGCGCCTGATTCAGCTGGCCGAATTTCCGCGTGGCGGCGTCATTCTCTTTTTGCGCCAGCTGCACCAGCGGTTGCAAAGTAAAGTTCCTGGTCATGGCTTGTTAAAAATTCATTGCTGCGTGTTGAACAAATTGGAGAATGCGGCCACTCCGCTTGCATAAGGCTCGTGCTCGTACATGCCCTGTTTGAGAAAGCCCTCCATGCGAGGGTACATCCTGATGCCCTCATCCAGCAGCGGATCGCTGCCGCTGACATAGGCGCCCACGCTGATCAGATCGTGGTTGCGCTGGAAATGGGCATACAGGTGCTTGAAGTGCTGCACCGAACCGAAGTGCTGCTGCGATACCAGATGGTTCATCGCGCGGCTGATCGAAGCCTCGATATCGATGGCCGGATAATGCCCCTGCTCCGCCAGGCGGCGCGACAGCACGATGTGCCCGTCCAGAATGGCGCGCGCGCTGTCGGCGATGGGGTCCTGCTGGTCGTCGCCTTCGGTCAGCACGGTATAGAACGCCGTGATCGAGCCGCCGCCTTCGGCGCCATTGCCGGCGCGCTCCACCAGTTGCGGCAGCTTGGCGAAAACCGACGGAGGGTAACCCTTGGTCGCGGGCGGCTCGCCTATCGCCAGCGCGATTTCGCGCTGCGCCATCGCATAGCGCGTGAGCGAATCCATGATCAGCAGCACATCCTTGCCCTGGTCGCGGAAATATTCGGCGATCGTGGTGGCATAGGCCGCGCCCTGCAATCGCATCAGCGGACTGGTATCGGCCGGCGCGGCCACCACCACCGAACGCGCCATGCCCTCCTTGCCCAGAATGTCGGTGATGAATTCCTTGACCTCGCGGCCGCGCTCGCCTATCAGGCCGACCACGATCACATCGGCGCTGGTGTAGCGCGCCATCATTCCGAGCAGCACGCTCTTGCCGACGCCGCTGCCGGCGAACAAACCCATGCGCTGGCCGCGTCCGACGGTCAGCAGATTGTTGATCGCGCGCACGCCGACATCCAGCGCATCCTTGATCGGTGCGCGGTCGAGCGGATTGATCGGACGGCTCTGCAACGGCGCGGTTTCCTCTTCCGCCAGCGGGCCGATCTGATCGAGCGGCCGGCCGGCGCCATCCAGCACCCGCCCCAGCAGCATGTTGCCGACCGGCAAATGGCGCGTGCGGTCCGCTGCACGCCGCTTCAGCATGCGGTTCTTGCCGCCCAGCAGCGGGATGCCAACCGGCTCCAGCGGGATCACGCGCGCGCCGGGCATCAGCCCCTGCACATCGTTCTCGGGCATCAGAAAAATTTTATCTCCGGAGAATCCGACCACTTCGGCCTCGATCCGGTAGTTCGGCAATTCCACGACGCAGGTGCTGCCCACCGCCATGCGCAGGCCGACCGCCTCCATCACCAGCCCGGTGACGCGGGTCAGGCGGCCGCTGACCAGCAAGGGTTTGCTCTGCGCGACAACCCCCTTGCTGTCCTGCAAACAGGCTTGCCAGCGCTGCGCATGCACGCTGCCAGTGATCAGGATTCCAGCCATGCGCTCTCCTGCCCTATGGATGACACGATGCGCTTCCAGCGCGTGGCCAGCGTTGCGTCGATCTGGCTGTGCGCGGTCTCCAGCCGGCAACCGCCGCGATCCATGTGCGCATCCTCGACGATCTTGCAGCCGCTATGCGCGAGCTGCTCCCCCATGCTGCTGCGCACCAGCTCCGCATCGGCAGGATGCAGCACCAGATGGGCGTGCTGATTGAAATGCGGCAGTTCGTTCACGGCCGCGCGCACCACGCCCAGCACCAGCTCGGGTTTGACCCTGAGCGCCTGCTGCAGCATTTGCCGCGCCAGTTCCAGCGACAGATTCAGCAAATCCTGCGCCACCTGCTGGTCCACCTGCTGCAGCTCCTGCTCCAGCGCGCTCACCATCTCGGTCAGGCGTTGCGCATTCTGTGCGCCATCGGCGAAACCGGCCTGATAGCCTTCCTCGTGCGCCTGCTGTTGTATCTGCTCGATCTCGGCGGCGGTGGGTGGCACAACGACATGAACCTCCTCCACCGGCAGCTCCTCCACCACCACCGGAACCGCATCGAACGCCGGCAGTTCCCAGCGCTGATAAGCCGTGAGTCTGTCCTTGGGGATGACCGCATCAGACATAGGACTCGTCTCCCTTGCCGCCTAGTGCAATCTGGCCTTCGTCCGACAGGCGGCGCACCACCTTGAGGATTTCCTTCTGCTCCGCCTCCACTTCGCTGACCCTGACCGGACCTTTCGCCTCCAGGTCTTCGCGCATCATTTCGGCGGCGCGTTGCGACATGTTCTTGAAGACCTTCTCGCGCAAACCTTCGGCCGCGCCCTTCAGCGCGATGATCAGCGATTCGGACTGGACTTCGCGCAATATCATCTGGATAGCGCGATCATCGACGTCGATCAGATCATCGAACACGAACATCTCGTCGATGATTTTCTGCGCCAGATCGGCGTCATAGCCGCGCACCGTTTCGATCACCGCGCCTTCCAGCGCGCTGCCCATGAAGTTCAAGATTTCTGCAGCGGTGCGCACGCCGCCCTTGATGTGTTTCTTGGTCACGCCATTGCCCGACAACAGCGTCGTCAGCACATCGTTCAATTCGCGCAGCGCGGTTGGCTGCACGCTGTCCAGCGTGGCGATGCGCAGCAGCGCGTCGTTGCGTGTGCGTTCGGTAAAACAGGCGAGGATCGCCGATGCCTGTTCCGGCTCAAGATGCACCAGAATGGTCGCGATAATCTGCGGATGTTCGCCGCTGATCATTTCGGCGACCTGCACCGGATCCATCCATTTCAGGCTTTCGATACCGCTGGTATCGTCGCCCTGCATGATGCGATCGAGCAGGCCGACCGCCTTGTCATCGCCCAGCGCCTTGTTCAGCATGCGCCGGATATAATCGTTGGAGTCCATGCCGAACGTGGTCTTCTCCGCGGCCAGCAAATGGAATTCGTCAAACACCTCGGTAATCTGCTCGCGCGTCAGATTCTTGATCGCCACCATCGCGGCACTGATCCTCTGCACCTCCCTGGGTTCCAGATATTTGAGCACCTCCGCCGCCTCGTTCTCGCCCAGCGTCATCAGCAGGATCGCGCTTTTTTGTACGCCCGCATCACTCATCTTTGCTCACCCAATCCTTGACCACGGATGCCACGATCTTCGGTTCCTGATTGGCCATAATCTTCACCGCCTGCAGCTTCTGTTCATATTCGCTCAGGGCCGGCGCACCGGCTTCTCCAGCCCCTTCTTCCTCAGGCTGCGGCATGCTGTTTTCTTCGACGCGTTTCAGCGTGGCGTTGAAATTCCTGATCGCAGGGCGTATCACGCCCAGCACCAGATACAGCCCTATGCCCGCGATCAGCAGATATTTCAGCACATCCTTGGCCAGCGCAATCATCTCCGGCTGCTTCCACCATGGCACTTCCGGCTGCGGCGCTTCCTTCTCCTCGGTGAACGCGCTGTTCAGCACATTCAGCGTGTCGCCGCGATTTGCATCGAAGCCCATCGCCTCCTTCACCAGCGCGGTAATCTGCTCCTTTTCAGAGTCAGTCAGCGCTTTGGAACTGGCTTTGCCATTCTTGTCGGTGACGGTGCGATTGTTCACCACGACCGCGACCGACAGCCGCTTGATGCCGCCCACCGGCAGCTTGGTGTAGCGTATGGTGCGATCCACTTCATAATTGGTGGTGGACTCCTTGTGCATGCTATTGGCGCCGCCGCCGGCAGCAGCAGCCACGGCGCTGGCCGGATTGACGATGGGAGCGGTGGCCGGAACCGGCGGCTGGTTGGACAATGCACCCGGCACGCCGGCCGCGTTCTGCCCCGATCCATTCAGCGACTCCACCATCTGCTGGCTGCGCAGCGTCGCTTCGGCCGGAGTCGGATTGGGCTTGTAAAATTCTGCCGTCTGTTCGGCCTGGGCAAAATCGATGTCGGCGGTGATTTGCGCATGCACGTTGTTGGCCCCGACCAGCGGCGCAACAATGGCCTCTATGCGCTTGCTGTAATCCATCTCAAGCTGCCGCCGGTATTTGAGCTGGGCCGGATCCAGCGCTTCGGCGCCGCCCTCCTTGTTCGCACTCAGCAGCGAACCGCTCTGGTCCAGCACGGTCACATTCTTGGCCGGCATATCCGCCACGCTGCTCGATATCAGGTGCACGATACCGTTGATCTGCCCGGAATCCAGCGTGCGTCCCGGGTACAGGGTCAGCACCACCGAGGCGCTGGGTTTGAGCTGCTCCTTCACGAACACCGAAGGCTTGGGTAAGGCCAGATGCACGCGTGCAGCCTGCACCGCAGCCAGCGTCTGCATCGAGCGCGCCAGCTCCCCTTCCAGCGCACGCTGATAGTTCACCTGTTCGAGAAACTGGCTGGTGCCGAATTTCTGGTTTTCCATCAGCTCGAACCCGGCCAGACTGCCCTTGGGCAAGCCTTGCGATGCCAGGCGCAGACGCATTTCATGCACCTGGTTGGCCGGCACCAGCAGCGCACCGCCGCCTTCGGAAAATTTATACGGCACATTCAGCTGCTGCAGAGATTCGATGATGGCGCCGCCATCGCGATCGGACAGGTTGCTGTACAGCACGCGGTAATCGGGGGTCTGCCCCCACATCCACATGCCGGCAATCAGCGCGATGGTTGCGGCGATGGCGACCATCAGCCCCATGCTCTGCTTGCCGCTGAGCCCCCCCAGCATCTGCGCCAAGGCAGATGTAGCAGGGGTAGCCGGTGTAGTAGTATTTTCTGCCATTTTTTCCGCCGCAGTTCCTTGTTTAACGATCCACTACCTCATGCTGCTCATTATCAACGGGCTTGTCACGCATGGTGCGGCGAAAAGCAGTGGAATTACCCTGCTTTTCAAACGCTGGCACGGCAGCAGCGGCTGATAATGTTCAGTCTCCGCGGGCATGGCGAAATTTGCCGCCCTGATTCAAGAACTCGCGATGCCCTCTCCAGCTCTCCCCCGGAAGGAGAGAGGGACAAAGTACCGCTTCGCGGGTTCACGTTAGCATGGAGGTGCAACATGAACGTATCCGGCATAGACAATTTGCTGGCCCAAATGCGCAGTGCGATGGCCATCGCACAAGGCGGCGTTTCCCCGCTCACGCCGAACGCTGCCGCCGGCACAAGCGGCGTGGCCGGCACCACAGACTTCGCCAGCGTGCTCAAATCCTCGCTGGATAGCGTGGCCCAGGCGCAAAACCACGCCGAGTCCATGCAGAAATCCTTTGTGCTGGGCGATGACAAGGTCAGTCTGAGCGATGTGATGATAGACATGCAAAAAGCGAACATATCCTTCCAGACCACGGTGCAGGTGCGCAACAAATTTATCGCCGCTTACAACGACATCATGAACATGCAGATATAAACCCCGAGCAAACAGGGGACATTGCGGTTCGAGTCCTGAATGCCCGCGAAGTTCAGGTTATACTGCAACTCGTTTTGCACTTCAATCGGCGCACGCCCGAAAAACAGCACACCCCCTGCATCATGGAAAAAAGCTTGCGCGAAAACTCACACCACACGCTGGATCCGGCAGACTGGCAGAACCTGCGCAGCCAGGGGCACCGCATGCTGGACGACATGCTGGATTATCTGGAGCATATCCGCGAGCGCCCGGTGTGGCAGCCCATCCCGCAGCCGGTGCGCGAACAATTCCACGAGGCGCTGCCGCATGCACCGTCCGAGCTGGCCTCGGTGCACGACACCTTCATGCGCGACATCCTGCCCTATGCGGTGGGCAACGCCCATCCGGGCTTCATGGGCTGGGTGCACGGCGGCGGCACGCCGGTGGGCATGCTGGCCGAGATGCTTGCTGCCGGACTGAACGCCAATCTGGGCGGCCGCGACCAGATCCCGATCGAGGTTGAAAAACAGGTGCTGCGCTGGATGCGCGAGCTGTTCGACTTTCCCGAAAGCGCGAGCGGCCTGTTCGTGACCGGCTCCTCCATGGCGAACCTGATCGCCGTGCTGGTGGCGCGCACCGCCGCACTCGGCACGGAGGTGCGCCAGCACGGCATCGCCGCCGGCGACCCGCGCCTGGTCGCCTATGCCTCGGCCGGCGCTCATGGCTGCATCGCGCAGGCGATGGATATTGCCGGTCTGGGAATCGATGCGCTGCGCATCATCCCGCTGGATGAACACTACCGCATGGATATCGCCGCGCTGAAAACCGCCATCGCCGCAGATCGAGACGCAGGCTGCACCCCGTTCCTGATAGCAGGCACGGCGGGCACGGTCGACACCGGCGCGATCGACGCTCTGGCCGCGCTGGCTGCGATCAGCAAAAATGAAAACCTGTGGTTCCATGTGGATGGCGCGTATGGCGCGCTGGCCATGCTGTCGCCGCAGATCGCGCCGAAACTGGAAGGCATCCAGCTCGCGGATTCCATCGCGTTCGATTTCCACAAATGGGGACAGGTTCCTTACGACGCCGGATTCATCCTGGTGCGGGATGGCGCGCTGCACCACAGCACCTTCGCCGCGCCGGCTGCCTATCTGCGCCGCGAAAGCCGTGGCATGGCGGCCGGCTCGCCGTGGCCGTGCGACTTCGGCCCCGACCTGTCGCGCAGTTTTCGCGCGCTGAAGACCTGGTTCACGATCAAGGTCTACGGCGCGGACAAGATGGGCGAGGTGATCACCACCACCTGCGCGCTGGCCCGCTACCTGCAACAGCGCATCGAGCAGACACCGGCGCTGGAGCTGCTCGCGCCGGTGTCGCTGAACATCGTCTGTTTCCGCTACCGCTGCGCGGATGCCGACCGCGTGAATGCCGACATCGTCGTCGCGCTGCAGCAGTCCGGCATCGTCGCGCCCTCTTCGACCACCCTCAACGGCCGGTTCGCGATACGCGCCGCCATCGTCAACCATCGCACCGATTCGAGTGACATCGACGCCCTGCTGCAGGCGACCATTGCATTCGGCGAGGCGCTCACTCAAACCAAATAACCATGCATACAGCCCCCCCTGCACAACACGATGAACAACACCCGCTGATAGGTCTGGCCGCGCTGATGCGCATGGCCTATTCCGGCGTCGACCTCGCTCCGCTGGGCACGCAATTGATCGCACTCGCAGGCCCCGATCCGGTCACGGCCGATGCCAACGCGCTGATGGATCTGTCCACGGTGCTGCAGCTCAGGGGGGAGCGCGAACTGGCGCTGGTGATGCAGGCGCAGGCGCTGCAGCTGCAGCAGATTTATTCCCCGCCGACCGCCGCAGGTTCGCCCGCGATCCGTCTGCTCGCGCTCATGGGTCCGGGCGACCTGATGGCCAATACGCCGCTGGAATTTTTGCTGGAAGACTCCGATGTCGCGCTCGACATACTGTATGTGGCGCCCGATCTGCCGCTGCCCGCAGAATTGCCCGAACACGACCTGCTGTTCGTCGCGATCGGCGAGTCCGCGCAGAACCAGATACTGCTGCAGCAGGTCGCGCATGCGATCGAATCCTGGCCGCGCCCGGTGCTCAATTCCCCCGAGCGGATTGCACAACTGTCGCGCGACAGCGCGTGCAAGCTGCTGCAGTCCGCGCCGGGCATCGTCATGCCGGGCACGGTGCGCATCACCCGAGCCGCGCTGCAACAAATTGCGCACGCGCAGTTGCCGCTGCAGTCGGTGCTGGCCGATGGCGCGTTCCCGCTGATCGTCCGCCCGGTCGATTCGCACGCGGGTCAGGGGCTGGCCAAAATCGACGATGCGGCAGCCATAACCGCCTACCTGCAGACGATGGCGCAAGATGAATTCTACATTTCCAGCTTCATCGACTATCGCGCGGCCGATGGCCTGTTCCGCAAATACCGCATCGTGCTGATCGCCGGACGGCCGTATGTCTGCCACATGGCCATATCCGAACACTGGATGATCCACTACCTGAATGCGGGCATGACAGACAGCGCCGAAAAGCGCGCCGAGGAAGCGCGCTTCATGGAAACTTTCGACGACGATTTTGCGCGCCGCCACGCCGCCGCGCTGCAAGCCCTATACCAGCGCACCGGGCTGGATTATCTCGGCATCGACTGCGGCGAAACAACCGATGGCCGCCTGCTGATTTTTGAGGTGGACAGCAACATGATCGTGCACGCGATCGACCCGGTCGATGTGTTCCCGTACAAACAGCCGCAGATGCGCAAAGTGTTTGCCGCGTTCCGCACCATGCTGGCCGACACCATCACGCAAGACCAGCCGTAGAGAAATGACACAGCCCACCGCACCGGCGCATAGCACCCGCCATCTTCCACCTACAGCATCGCTGCTGGTGCAGGGCGGCGATGCACGCATCGCGCTCGACCCGGACAGCCTGAACCGGTACGGCTGCTCGCCGTTTCCCGACCCTGGCCTGCTGGCGCTGGGATCATCGACCGCATCGGGCATCTCGACCGCCGGCTTTGCCGCTGCGGATCGCCTGCGCGAGAGACTCGTACTCGCCTCCGAATCGGACGCTGCCGTCTGCGCCGCCGAGCTGGAGCGCATCCGGCAGGAGCTGCTCGATCTGTGCGGAGTTTCCTCACTGCCCGGCGTGGAACTGGTGTTCGCCGCATCGGGCACCGATCTGCACCTGATCGCCGCGCAGATCGGCAATGCTGCCGAAGCCGCCCCCGTGCTTGCGCTGATGGTGGACGCACAGGAAACCGGCAGCGGCGTGCCGGCTGCGCTGGCTGGCCGCCACTTCAGCAGCCGTGCCGCGCTGGGCGATGCCGTGATCGAGGGAGAATTCATCACTGGCGATGCCGCCGCCGATGATCGCGTAATCGACGTGGCGACTGTCGCCATACGCCTGGCCGATGGGACGCCACGGCTGATTGCAGACATAGACCAGGAATTCACGGCGCGCGCAACCCAAGCGGCCGCGCAGGGACAGCGCGTGCTGCTGGTGCTGACCGATGTATCCAAGACCGGCATGATCGCACCCAGCCCCGCCTGCATGCTGGCGCTGCAACACAAGCTGCCCGGCGCGATCGATGTGCTGGTCGATGCCTGCCAGTTCCGCATCGCACCCGCGACGCTGCGTGCCTATCTGCAGAACGGCTTCATGGTGGCGCTGACCGGATCAAAATTTGTCACCGGCCCGCCCTTCTCCGCTGCGCTGCTGATACCCGCATCGGCTGCGCGCCGCATGCGCAGCCAGCCGCTGCCGCACTCCCTTGCCGCCTATTCCAGCCGCGCAGACTGGCCTGCCGGCTGGGATGCGGCCGCGCTGCGCGACGACATGCCGAATTTCGGACTGCTGCTGCGCTGGGAAGCGGCACTGCAGGAACTGCGCGCTTTCAGGGCGATACCGGAAGCAGACGTAAACGATTTCCTGCAGAAATTTTCGCGCGCGATCCGCGACCGCCTGCTGCATGACCCCGCGTTCGAAGCGCTGCCTGTGCCCGCACTCGACCGTCGCCCGCTCTGCGATGAGACCGGATGGGACCACACCCAGACGATATTCCCGTTCCTGCTTTTTCAACCCATGAACGGCGCTGTCAAAACACCGCTGAACCGCGAACAGACCCTGCGGGTTTATCGCTTGCTGCCGCTCGACCTGAGCGAATATGCCGAGGCAGCTTCCATACCAGGCGCGCTGGCCGCCTTGCGCTGCCAACTGGGGCAGCCGGTCGCGTGTGGCACTCGTTACGGTGTGGCGGTGAGCGCGCTGCGCTTGTGCGCCAGCGCGCGACTGGTGGTCGAGGCCTGTGCGCAAGAAGGGAAAAATGCGTCCGCCGTGATCGCGAGTGCATTGGCGGCGCTGGATAAAACCGCGCTGCTCGCGCTGTCCGTACAACAGTAGGATGGGTTGCGCTTCGCTCCACCCATCCTACAAATTCGGCCTAGCTTGAACGTTGCAAGTGGGTGATATAGCGCTGCAGCAGAATGGCCATCTTGCCATCCATCTGCATGAATTCGCATCCCGCACGACGCTTGACGGCGCCTTCGCGTGTGGTGACCTCAAAGGTATTCTTGACCCGTATCGTGGCCGTGAGCACGCCCACATCCGGCAAGGTAATCTCGCAGTCTGTATAGATTCTTCCGGGTTGCAACTCGGCCTCATACTCGGCACACACCAGCGACACCCCGCCGACGCTGATATCCATGATGGTCACTTCGACTTTCTTGCTGGACTGCTCAGGACTGGGCGCGGCGGGCGGCATATCCGTGATGACGCACTTGAGCGGTTCGATCGCCGGCGCCAGCAGGCGAAAATATTCGCGCCGCTGTATGCGCAACAAACTATCCGGCAGCGGCAGATAAAACGCTTCCCCGTTTTCATATGACGTGCGCGCGATGCGGTACACCACGAATTGCACTTTCACCTGATGCTGCGAGCTGACGAAGACGATTTTATCGCTGTGCAGAATGCGCTGGTTGTCCACTTCGTTCGGCCCGATGTCCAGCCAGATACCCTGCTTGTCGAGGCCCAGCACCGTGGTCAGAATGAAATCGTTCCCCGAGCCGAAATACAGCGCCGAACGCGTGCCCTTCTGGGCGATGCCGCGCAGGATGAGTTGAATTTCCTTTTCCGAATGAACGCGGAAGCGGCTGTCTTCGCCATCGGAAAACAGCTCAATTTTCAACGGGACATCTTTT
>Ga0315268_10001902_pt1 | contig 23992 bp, 25 predicted proteins | sample C1_top_MG_FD_204535 | JGI IMG/M metagenome (GOLD analysis project Ga0315268, IMG submission 204535) | Sediment microbial communities from Yellowstone Lake, YNP, Wyoming, USA - C1_top | ecosystem: Environmental > Aquatic > Freshwater > Lake > Sediment | place: USA: Wyoming | collected 2017-08-01
GTTGTTGGCGGGCTCTGGTTTGCCGGAGTTGTTGCTCTGAGTCTGGCTCTTAAATAAAGGATTGTTCAGCACGGAGTTTGAGTGCGTGAAGTCATACAGGGGTTGTAACTAAAACAGGGAGTAAAGATGGCAGGCGGAAGCGCAATTCGGGGTAGTCGCGTCGGTGCAGGCCCAATGGGCGAGGCCGAGCGCGGAGAATCCATCGGCCGATTCCAAATCTCATATTGGTGCGCCAACGGGCATGAGACCCGTCCTTCCTTTGCTGAGGACGCAACCGTGGTCATTCCGGATGAATGGGATTGCCCACGTTGCGGCTATCCAGCTGGACGGGATAAGGCCAACCCGCCTAGTCCAATTAAGAATGAGCCATACAAGACCCACTTGGCCTATGTGAAAGAGCGTCGCAGTGATGCCGAAGGTCACACGATCCTGGAAGAGGCCCTTCGCAAACTTCGTGGAGAAGACGAAGACTAAATAATTGCCCGTGCGGCGCTGAGTATTTCGGCGACGCCGTCCTCGCGATTGCGAAGGTGCAAGCGCACAACAGTTAAACCTCTAGAAGCCAATGCTTGGCCATCGCCCAATGCTTGAGCTGCAATTAAGGTTTTGAAAGTGAAATCCTTTCCAGGGATCTCAATATCCTTCGTTGGCTCACCAGTGATCTGCAAGAAGACGCCGTTCTGCTGCCCACCTTTGTGGAACTGTCCGGTTGAGTGAAGAAAGCGCGGACCCCAGCCGAAAGTGACCGGCCGAGAACTCTTTTCTGCAAGTATTCGTCGCAGTTGGGCTAGCTCTTCTTCATCTTTTCTGTCCAGGTAAGCCATGACCGCGATATATCCATCATCGCTCACCGCATCGATCACCTGGGTGAGCGCATCTTGAACGTTCGTTGCTGGTGCGAATATTTCCACTGACCCGTCAAAGTTATCGGGGGTGAACTTGGGTAGTTTGCCTCCCCATGCCTTGAGCAGCGAAGCGGTCTGTTCCTTGGCCTCTGTGACATTGGGTTGATTGAAGGGGTCGATTTCTAGCGCATATCCAAGAAGGGCTGTGGTCCATTCCCAAAAAATGAATTGGGCACCTAATTCGCACTCGACAACGAGATCGCTCTTTCCGCGAAATGCAATGCGGATGGCATCTCCACCAACTGCTGCCGTTGTGGACTCGACGACGATAGGCAAACGTCCCACTTTCTCCTTGCCCGTAGATTCGGCAATAAGTTGTTCGATCCAATCTGACAACCCCGGCATTCCAGAATCAGTATCGCTGAATGCGCAATACTGACCGGATTGATAAGCCAAAAGATACGCTGCTGCAACAGCAGGGGATTGGTTGCCTTGAAATAATGCACGCGCATCATCTGCAGCATCAAGGAGAACTGATACATCCACACCAGTCAGTGCCGCTGGGACCAGTCCGAAGGCAGTAAGAGCGCTAAACCTCCCGCCAACATTGGGGTCGGCGTTGACCACTGTGAAACCTCTGCTACGTGCATCCGTGTCCAGCGGTGAACCCGGATCGGTGACTATCACCATGTGATCGGTTGGGTTTAGCCCGACTTTAGAGAAGTGCGATTCAAATAGTGCTCGCTGTGATGCAGTTTCAACGGTAGAGCCTGACTTGGAACTTACAACAACCACGGTTGTGGCAAGTTCGCCGTCCAAAGCGTGGGCAATGTAGTCAGGATCGGTGCTGTCCAAGACAAACAAATCTTTCTTGAATGAGGCGGCTATCACCTCTGGTGCCAGAGATGATCCCCCCATTCCACAGAGCACAACTCGCTGGTGGGCGCGGAAGCGTGCAGCTAATGCGTCCAACTCAGGTAGCAGGGTGCGGGAAGAAGCTGCGCTATCCACCCAGTTCAATCGGATGGTTGCTTCTTCGCGCGCGGCAGGTCCCCACAGGTCTGCATCTTTTGCCGCAATCCTCGCACTTGCCTCAACAAGGGCAAGAAAACGTGGATCGAAGCGGTCGATCTTCGAGGTCAGTGATCCGTGTATTGAGATCATGCGTTTTTGGTCTTTTCGACATTGGCCAACAATTCATTCCAGGCATCCGCGAATTTCTTAACGCCGTCTTTCTCTAATTCCGCGGTGACTGCATCCATGGAAACACCGATATCGTTCAGGGAATTGATGACTGTCTGTGAATTTTCATATTCTGCAGAAACGGTTTTCTCCTGCATGACGCCATGATCGATTACTGCGTCTAATGTTGCTTGCGGCATCGTGTTCACGGTATCCGGAGCGACGAGGCCGATGACATATCTTGTATCGTCATAGCCTGGATCTTTCACGCCCGTTGATGCCCACAGCGGACGTTGTGGTCGTGCCCCGTGGCTTTCAAGAGATTTCCAGCGCGGTGTATTGCTCTGCATTTCAAATGCCTGATAAGTAAGCACCGCGTTGGCAAGTGCCGCCTTGCCAAGTAACGCGGTGGCAGCAGGGGAATTCTGCCCCTTCAACAAGGCATCTACTGCAGTATCAACTCGACTCACAAATAAGGAGGCGACAGATGTGACTTGTGAGACGCTCTTGCCAGCGGCTAAGCGCAACTCCAAACCCTTGGCGAAAGCATCAAATACCTGTAAGTATCGCGCGACCGAGAAGATCAAAGTTGTGTTAACGCTGATGCCCTCCGATATGAGTGTTGTGATTGCATCAAGTCCCTCTAGGGTGGCAGGGATTTTAATCATGGCATTAGGGCGATCCACAATCTTCCAGAGTGTGCGGCCTTGTTCTATAGAGCTTTGCGTTTCATGTGCCAGTCGTGGATCCACTTCAATGCTGACGCGGCCGTCAATGCCCAGACTTGATTCGAATATCGGAGTGAATAGATCGCAGGCACTTCGGACATCGTCGGTAGTGAGGATTTGTACTACTTCCTCAGTGCTTTTCCCTCCAAGTTCAGCAATGCTTGAGCCGTATTCGCTGCCCTGTGAAATAGCGGAATTAAAAATACTGGGGTTTGTGGTCACGCCAACTACATTGTTGTGGGCAATTCGATGAGGCAAACTATGTGTATCTTCCCCGGTGATCTTGCTACGCGAAAGATCATCCAACCAAATGGACGTTCCGGCACTGGAAATCTGATCTGTAATCAAGCAAGCCCCCCTAGAACTTCTTCGACGATCCTCTCAGGAGTAAAGCCAAACTCTTCAAAGAGAATAGTCGCTGATGCCGATGCACCGTAATGCTCGAGCGAAATCGATACCCCTGCATCGCCAATGTACTCACGCCACCCTTGAGAGATCCCCGCCTCCACGCTTACGCGCATCCCAACCGACTTAGGAAGTACTTCATCTTTATAGGCTTGGCTCTGACGATCAAACCATTCCAAACAGGGAGCACTCACCACCCGGGTTGGAACCCCTCGGGATTCAAGGATCGACTGTGCCAGAACTGCCAGGGAGACTTCAGAACCAGTGGCAATCAAAATTGCCTTAGGGGACGCGCTGGCTTCTTTGAGGATATATGCGCCCTTCTCCACGCCACGGGTATTTCCAAAGACAGTACGGTCGAAGACGGGAAGGTTCTGCCGTGACAGGAGCAGTGCGCTTGGCTCATCGCGAGAGAGGATTACCCGCCATGCCTGAGCAACTTCGTTGGCGTCGGCCGGACGGATTACCGAAAGACCAGGAATTGCTCGCAATGCCGCGATGTGCTCGATAGGTTGATGCGTTGGTCCATCTTCTCCGAGCCCTATTGAGTCGTGTGTCCAAACGAATGTGACACCTAATTGCATCAGTGAAGCAAGGCGCACGGCGGGGCGCATGTAATCACTAAAGACTAGGAAAGTGCCTCCGAAAGTTCTTGTCAGGCCGTGCAAGGTAATCCCGTTGAGGATGGAACCCATGGCGTGTTCGCGAATGCCAAAATGAATGATGCGACCGTAGGGGTTTGCATCAGGGATGGTGCTTGTCGATGGCAAGAAAGAGCCGCCGCCTTCGATTGTCGTGTTGTTGCTCTCCGCCAAATCTGCCGAGCCGCCCCAGAATTCAGGTAGGACTTTTGCAATTTGAGCGATGACATCACCGGATGCTTTGCGAGTTGCAACTTCTTTCTCGGGTGAGAATTGAGGAATTGCCTTCTCCCATTCGGCAGGCAAAGTGCGTTGGCGCAGTCGTTGAAGAAGTTGCGCGCGAGAAGGATTCGCATTTTCCCATTGCTTGAATTTTTCGTTCCAGAGTGAATGCAGGTTTGCGCCACGCGTTTTTACGTGACGTGCGTGGTCGAGTACATCCTGAGGCATGGCGAAATTTTCCTCGGGATTGAGCCCCAAGATCTTCTTCGTTTCGGCAATCTCTGCTTCTCCGAGTGCTGAACCATGGGACTTAGCAGTTCCGCGAGCTTTTGGCGCGGGCCACGCAATGACCGATTTCATGCGGATCAAGGTTGGTTTTGATTGTTCTTTCTTCGCCGCAATCATCGCGGCCTCAAGTCCGGGTAGATCGACATTGCCATCGGCGAGTTCTGCGACGTCAATTACTTCCCAACCGTAGGCGCGATAGCGCGCAGATACATCTTCGGTGAATGCAACATGAGTGTCGCCCTCAATGGAGATGCGGTTGTCATCGTAAATAACATTGAGTCCACCCAAACCTTGCGTGCCCGCAAGGGAGGAAGCTTCTGCGCTGAGACCTTCTTCCAGGTCCCCATCAGAGCAGATAACCCATATCTGATGGTCGAATATGCTCTCGCCGGCCGGAGCATCGGGATCGAGAAGACCACGTTCGTAGCGCGCAGCCATTGCCATTCCAACCCCATTTGCAACGCCTTGACCAAGTGGACCTGTAGTTGTCTCTACACCGACGGTGTGACCATATTCAGGATGTCCCGGTGTGAGAGAACCCCACGTACGAAACTCCTTGAGGTCTTTCATCTCCAGGCCGTATCCGCTGTAAAACAATTGCGTGTAGAGAGTCAGAGAGGAATGACCGCAGGAGAGAATAAAGCGATCGCGTCCGAGCCACTTGGGATCGTTTGGGTCGTGCACCAAGTGTCTTTGGAAAAGCGCATAAGCAACAGGCGCTAGCGACATCGCGGTTCCAGGATGGCCGTTCCCCGCCTTCTGCACCGCGTCCATGGCCAGGGCCCGCGCGTACGTAACTGCGCGGTCATCGAGCTCACTCCAGGGTGTCAATTTCTCTGTCATCGTTCCCTCACTTTGTCGCTAGGTGTATTCGCCAGGCACTGATCCAAATCAACGTCACGCCGAGAAGGTGTGCGCCTACTAATAATTCTGGCAAGCCTTGATAGTACTGAAGAAAACCGATTGCCCCTTGGGCTAAGGCAACTACCCCGAAGATGGCAACACGCCTTCGCAGAAATGGATATTGCGACGTCAAGAAGAACATGATCCCGGTTAATGCAACTAGCCCTATAACCAGATCCGCATGCATCCAGGCAATGAATTGAATATGGATATGAAAGCGCGGGGCCGATATATCACCGGCGTTTGGTCCGCTGCCAGTGACAATTGTGCCAACGGCGATCACCAGTGCCGTGAGAACTAAATGGGTCCGAGACATTATGCGAACACCTGATGTCACCTTGGGAAGATCGACCGTTGTTAGAGATCTTCGTTCATACAACGAAGTTCCTGCGGCGATCAAAATTATGGAAAGGAGGAAATGTGATGCCACTGCAAATGGATTCAGATGTGTGAGGACCGTAATTCCGCCCAAGGGAATTTGCAGAAGGATTCCAACTAGCTGTCCTATAGCTAAGGCGCGGATGTCAGTTCTTTTGAGGAGTATCACGGCAACCAAGGCCAGAATGGAGACAGTGAGTAGCCCCAGAGTGATCAAACGGTTGCCGAATTCAATCCAGACATGGACCTGGCCCTGGGCTTGATGGGGTACAGGGGTGAAGGAGCCACTGGTGCACTTGGGCCAGGTCGGACATCCCAGGCCAGAGCCGGTGATGCGCACGGCCCCGCCCGAGACCACCAAGCCCGCTTGGAGGAAGAGGAGGAGGCCCAAAATGCGGGGGAGAGCACGTTCTAGCCGATACCTCATGCGGGCAAGCCTAAGTGTTTACAGGGGGTAACTTGGACACTCACGTAAGCCTCGCGAGTCCCCAACTGGCGCAAATCAGGGAATTACGACACACTTGTGTTGTGAAAAAGATGCCCGCAGGAGAGGTAGAGGATCCGCGTACTCGCGACCTCGTTGCGCGCTCAATTCTGGAGAACGGACCCATGAGCGCTGTGGTTCTGGCTGAGAAATTGGGTTTCACCCCTGCCGGCATTAGGCGCCACCTCGACTCCCTTGTAGCCGAAGGCCTCCTGGAAGCTCGCGAGCCGCATATCGTCAATGGACGGGGCCGTGGACGACCCTCCAAAGTCTTCGTGATGAGCGATGCGGGCCGGGAGAAATTTGAGCACTCCTACGATGACTTGGCCGTCTCTGCCCTGAAGTTCCTGCAGACCCAGATGGGTCCAGAGGCATTGATGAACTTTGCACATGCGCGCGCCTCGGAAATCGAACGCACGCTCACCCCGATCATCGCATCGCAGGCAAGTTCTGCAGCACGTACCGAAGCCCTCGCGCAGTTCCTCACCGCTGAAGGCTATGCAGCAAGCGTGCTTGCCCGCGCGCACGGCGAGGAACTCTGTCAGCATCACTGTCCAATAGCCCATGTCGCATCGCAGTTTCCGCAATTGTGCGAAGCCGAAACGCAAGCATTTTCTCGTCTGCTGGGTACCCACGTTCAGCGGTTGGCAACGATTGCCCACGGTGACGGTGTCTGTACTACGTACATACCTGCTCTTCTTCAAACAACACATACGGGAGGAAACCGATGACTACTGCGCATCCAGAACTCGAGGGCTTGGGTCGATATGAATATGGTTGGTCTGACAGCGATGCTGCCGGCACAAACTCCCGACGCGGACTTAATGAAGATGTCGTTCGAGATATCTCTTCCAAAAAGTCAGAGCCACAGTGGATGCTCGATCTTCGCCTTAAGGGTTTGGGTCTTTTCGAGAAGAAGCCGATGCCCACATGGGGGTCGGACTTGTCAGGGATCTTCTTTGACACGATTAAGTATTTCGTCCGCTCGACTGAGAAGCAGGCAACGACGTGGGATGACCTTCCTGACGAGATTAAAAACACTTACGATCGTTTGGGAATTCCTGAAGCGGAAAAACAGCGTCTTGTCTCAGGAGTGGCCGCACAATACGAATCTGAAGTTGTCTACCACTCCATCCGTGAGGATTTGCAGAAGCAAGGAGTCATTTTCCTTGATACCGACACCGCACTGAAGGAGCACCCGGAACTCTTCAGGGAATACTTCGGTACTGTTATTCCGGTTGGTGATAACAAGTTTGCAGCTCTCAACACTTCGGTCTGGTCTGGCGGCTCTTTCATCTATGTTCCAAAGGGTGTCCATGTGGATATTCCATTGCAGGCCTACTTCCGAATTAACACCGAAAATATGGGGCAATTCGAGCGCACATTGATCATTGCCGATGAGGATTCCTATATTCATTATGTAGAAGGCTGCACGGCGCCTATTTATTCTTCATATTCACTTCACTCAGCAGTCGTCGAAATCATTGTGAAGAAGGGCGCTCGCGTGCGCTATACGACCATCCAAAACTGGTCGAACAACGTTTACAACTTGGTAACCAAGCGTGCCACCTGTGCCGAAGGCGCAACCATGGAGTGGATCGATGGAAACATCGGATCCAAAGTCACGATGAAGTATCCCGCGGTCTTTTTGCTGGGACCTCATTCAAAGGGGGAAACCCTCTCCATTGCTTTTGCAGGAGAAGGTCAACATCAAGATGCCGGCGCCAAGATGGTTCACGCCGCTCCTTACACGTCCTCGACCATTATTTCCAAGTCGGTGGCTCGCGGTGGCGGTCGCACTTCATACCGAGGGCTTGTGCAAATTCAACAAGGCGCTCACCATTCCAAGAGCACGGTGAAATGCGATGCTCTATTAGTGGACACCATTTCCCGTTCAGACACATATCCGTACGTAGACATACGAGAAGACGATGTCTCCATGGGGCATGAAGCGACGGTTTCCAAGATCAGCGATGATCAACTTTTCTACTTGATGTCTCGCGGTCTTTCCGAAGATGAAGCGATGGCGATGATTGTTCGTGGATTCATCGAGCCGATCGCGCGCGAACTTCCTATGGAGTACGCCCTCGAGCTAAATCGTCTTATCGAACTACAAATGGAAGGCGCGGTTGGTTGATGTCTGTTCTTGCTACTAATTATCTAGTTCCGACGGGTCGGGAGGAGGCGTGGCGCTTCACGCCCTTAAATCGACTTGCCGGTTTGCACGACGGGACATCAGAGCCCACCAACCGAAAGTCCCTTGCTCTGAAAAGCGATCTGCAACCAAGCGTTCATACCACTCGCATTTCGCGTGAACTTGTCTCATCGGTCTCTGAGTCCAATGATGCGATAGTCGAGCGAGTGCACGCAGAGGTAGAAGACGTCTTTGTTCTTGAAATTGCCGCTGATGCTCAGCTCACCGAGCCAGTAAATCTCTATCGCGAAAGCGGGGGAGTTGACGGGGCCGAATTGTCCCAAGTTCGTATCCTCGTTGGTGCAAACGCTACGGCCAGTATTGTCATGGAGAACAACGGGTCGGCAATCCTAGGTGAGGATATTGAAATCATCCTCGTCCCGGGTGCGCACTTAACCTTTGTGACATTGCAGGAGTGGGAAAACGACTCAGTGCACGTTGCACGACACCATGCAATCCTCGGCCGTGATTCAACTTTCAAATCTATAACTGTCACCGTTGGTGGCTCGCTCGTTCGATTGCTGCCAACTATTGAGTTCAGCGGACCTGGATCATCGGCCGATCTGTCAGGTGTGTACTTCGCAACAGCTGGCCAGCACTTGGAGCACCGCATTCATATCGAGCACGGTATTCCTCATGCTAAATCAAGAGTGAACTACAAGGGCGCCCTATCTGGCGAGAACGCACACACAGTCTGGATCGGTGATGTCTTCATCGGGGCTGCGGCAGAGGGCACCGATACTTACGAGTTGAACCGAAACCTGTTGTTGAGCGATGGCGCTCGTGCTGATTCGGTCCCCAATCTGGAAATTGAAACTGGCGAGATCATCGGCGCAGGCCACGCCAGCACTACCGGTCGCTTTGACGATGAACAACTCTTCTATTTGATGTCTCGTGGCATTCCGATGGACGAAGCCCGTCGACTGGTAGTACGTGGATTCTTTGCAGAGGTCATCTCTCACATAGAGGACGAGCACATTCAAGAACGCCTCATGGGGCGAATCGACAGCGAGCTAGCAAAGGTAGGTCACTGATCTCATGTCGGATCTGTCATTTTCACGATTGGAGCAGAAGAAGCCAGTTCGATTGGAGAAGAACGGCCAATCGATATGTGTCGCCCGAATCGGGGATGAAGTCTTCGCTATTGGCGATACGTGTACACATTCAGAAGCTTCGTTGTCCGAAGGAGATATCACGGGCTTTCGCATTGAGTGCTGGCTGCACGGCGCAGAGTTCGACCTGCGCACTGGTGCAGCTCTGACTTTGCCCGCGACAGAGGCGGTTAAGTCCTACTCCGTTCATATCGTTGCCGATTCCGTAACCATCGAAATTTGAAATTACCGAAACCGAAAGAGGAGAAAATGAGCACACTAGAAATCCGTGGATTGGAAGTTTCGGTAAACACCGATAAGGGCTTCATTGAGATATTAAAGGGCGTTGACCTAACAATCCGCTCTGGAGAAACGCATGCGATCATGGGGCCCAACGGTTCCGGCAAATCCACTCTTGCTTATTCGATCGCAGGTCATCCCAAGTACACCGTTACGGGCGGAAGTGTCACCCTTGATGGTGCAGACGTCCTTGCCATGAAGGTTGATGAGCGGGCCAAAGCTGGTCTTTTCTTGGCCATGCAATATCCAGTGGAAGTTCCTGGTGTATCGGTCTCTAACTTTTTGCGGACTGCGGCAACGGCCCTGCGTGGCGAGGCTCCTAAATTGCGTACCTGGGTTGGAGAAGTCAAGGCAGCGATGAATGCATTGAACATGGATCCAGGATTTTCCGAACGCAGTGTCAACGAAGGGTTCTCCGGTGGCGAGAAGAAACGCCACGAGATCATGCAACTGGAGTTGCTTAAGCCGAAGATCGCAATTCTCGATGAGACAGACTCAGGACTGGACGTGGACGCTCTACGCATCGTCTCTGAGGGAGTCAATCGGGCAAAGGAAGCAAATGATCTCGGGGTCCTCTTGATCACCCACTACACACGCATCTTGCGCTATATCAAACCTGACTTTGTGCATGTTTTTGCCAATGGCCACATTGTGGAAGAGGGCGGGCCAGAACTCGCCGATAAACTTGAAGAGAAGGGTTACGCCGAGTACGTCGCTAGCTAACCGTCGACTCATACATTCATGTCATTAAACGCAGCCCTGATTCGCAGAGATTTTCCAATCTTCGAACGAATGATCCGTGGAGAAAATAGGCTTGTCTACTTGGATAGTGGAGCAACCAGCCAGAAACCAAATGTAGTCATTGACGCCGAGGCCAATTTCTACCGCAACAACAATGCGGCGGTACATCGGGGTGCCCACCAACTTGCAGAAGAAGCAACGGAGGCCTACGAAGGCGCACGTTTGATCGTTGCGGATTTTCTGGGCGCAAAAGCTGATGACATAGTCTTCACCAAAAGCGCCACGGAAAGTCTCAATCTCCTTGCCTACGCTATGGGCAGTGCCTCAATGGAAAATCGCTTTCACCTACATGAAGGCGATCGAATTGTTGTCACGGAGATGGAGCACCACGCAAACCTTATTCCTTGGCAGCAACTTGGAAAGCGGACCGGCGCGCAGTTGTCATGGTTCAACGTAGATGCAGAAGGTCGATTGGATCTGAGCGATATTGATTCAGTCATCACAGATAACACGAAGATCGTTGCCCTAACTCATCAATCCAACGTCCTTGGCACTATCAACCCACTAGATGCGATCATTGCCAGAGCCCACCACGTGGGTGCAGTGGTAATCCTTGATGCATGCCAATCTGTTCCCCATATGAAGATCGATGTGAAGACCCTCGGCGTTGATTTCCTTGCATTCTCTGGTCACAAGAGTTTGGGACCAACGGGGATAGGTGTCTTGTGGGGGAGAGAGGAATTGCTGGAGGAACTTCCGCCATTTCTTTTCGGTGGGTCCATGATCGCCAGTGTGACGATGACCGATGCCACATGGGCTCCGGTGCCGCGAAAGTTTGAAGCTGGAGTTCCGAATATGGCCCAGGCGGTGGGACTTGGCGCGGCGCTTGAGTACTTAGAGCAAGTTGGTTTAGAGAAGATCCATGCTCATGAGATCTCCCTGACAGGCCGCCTGATTGATGGTCTACAGAAAATCGAAGGTGTGAAGATCTTCGGGCCTACCGATTTGGAAATGCGCGGAGGAGTTGTTTCGTTCACAGTGGGAGGCCTTCACCCGCATGATGTAGGCCAGTTCTTGGACAGCAAAGGCATTGCCGTTCGAACCGGGCATCACTGCGCCTGGCCTTTGAATAAGAAGTTCGGCATTAACGCGACGGTTCGTGCATCGGTATATCTCTATAACGATGAAGCTGATATCGACGCTCTTATCGAAGGCGTGCGCGGAGCGAAGAAATATTTCGGTGATCGATAATGCAACTGGACAACTTGTATCAAGAGGTGATTTTGGATCACTACAAACACCCAGAGCACAAAGGACTCTCTGTTCTTTCAGACGTTCAGGTCCATCACATAAATCCAAGTTGCGGTGACGAACTCACTCTTAACCTTTCCCTGGTTGATGGTGTCATTGTGTTGTCCTGGGACGGCGTCGGCTGCTCAATCTCGATGGCTAGTGCATCAATGATGGCTGGGCTTCTCTCAGGAAAGACCCTCAAGCAAGCAAGCCCGATCGTTGATTCTTTTCTTTCCTTAATGCAGAGCAAAGGCACTCAGAGCGGGGACGAGACACTGTTGGAAGATGCAGTTGCTTTCTCTGGCGTTTCCAAATATCCGGCACGTATCAAGTGCGCACTCTTGGGTTGGATGGCTTTCAAAGATGCGGCTGTACAGGTTCAAGGAAAATACTCACTAGGCTCGGAGAGTTGATAACTGGAGGTAGGGCGCAATGCTGGCAAAGATAGATGACGTGACTGAGGCAATGAAGGATGTTGTCGACCCCGAACTCGGAATTAACGTCGTAGACCTTGGTCTTATTTATGACATCATGATTGATGAGGGCAATATCGCAATCTTGAACATGACCCTGACTTCGGCCGCCTGCCCTTTGCAGGATGTCATAGAGGACCAGACACGGGCGGCCCTTTCTCAATTAACAAGTGATGTTCGTATCAACTGGGTCTGGATGCCGCCATGGGGTCCAGACAAAATCACCGATGATGGACGAGAGCAATTACGGGCACTTGGGTTTACTGTTTAACGTATGTCAGTTAACGCCGTAGGAAGGTCATTTCGTTCCATGATGGCCGATCCATCGGTAAAAAATCAGAAACTCAAGCCAGGAACTCTTCGACGGATCGGAAGCTTTGCCAAGCCGTATAAATGGCACATTGTCTTCTTTCTAATTACGGTAGTCATTGATGCAGTACTCGTTGTAGCAACGCCGTTGCTATTGCGCCAATTGCTTGACAAGGGTGTTCGCCTTCACAATGGCGCTCTCGTAACTCGTTTATCCGTCTTTGTTGGGCTTATTGCACTTGCGGATGCCCTCATGAGCATCGTCGGTCGGTGGTATTCCTCCCGTATTGGCGAGGGGCTAATTTACGATTTAAGGTCGCGGGTTTATTCGCACGTACAAAAACAGTCAATTGCCTTTTTTACCAGGGCGCAGACCGGGGCATTGATTTCTCGGATCAATTCGGATGTGATTGGGGCTCAACAGGCTTTCACCGCAACTCTTTCGGGCGTTGTTAGTAACGTTGTCAGTCTTGTTCTCGTTACCGTCACCATGCTTGTCTTATCGTGGCAGATCACAGTTGTTTCGCTTCTCCTTTTGCCCCTTTTTCTGCTTCCAACAAAGTGGGTGGGAAGAAAGCTCCAGAGTCTGACTCGTCAGTCCTTTCAACTCAATGCGGAGATGTCTAGCACCATGACTGAACGCTTCAATGTTTCTGGTGCCATGCTTGTTGCTTTGTACGGGGAGCCAAAAAGAGAGCACGAGTATTTTTCAACCCGTGCGCGGCGGGTTGCCGACATCGGAATATCAATTGCCCTGCTCAATCGGATTTTCTTCATCGCCCTTACCAGCGTCGCTGCTATCGCAACTGCGTTTGCCTATGGCATCGGTGGACATCTGGCGATTTCTGGGGCTATTACAATCGGAACTTTTATGGCCGTTACCGCCCTTCTAGCGCGCCTTTACGGCCCGCTAACGGCTCTGTCGAATGTCCGCGTAGATGTCATGACCGCGCTCGTTTCTTTTGAACGTGTCTTCGAAGTTCTGGACTTGATTCCTATGGTTCAGAACAAAGTCAACGCTATTGAATTGCCGGCTGAGAATCCCAGCGTCGAATTTCGAAATGTGGATTTCTCGTATCCAAGGGCTGAGGAAATATCTCTTGCTTCACTGGAATCCGCCTCGCGACCTGAGCTGATCCCTAGCGGTGAAGTTCTCAGGAACATTTCTTTTGTGGCCAAACCCGGCACGATGACCGCTCTAGTCGGTCCTTCCGGCGCTGGTAAAACCACAATCAGTGCACTTATTCCACGGCTCTACGATGTGACGGGCGGCTCATTGCTAGTCGGTGGTGTCGATGTTCGAGATCTCACTTTGGAAAGTTTGCGCCATTCCATCGGCGTAGTAATGCAAGATGCCCATCTTTTTCATGAAACCATCGGTGAGAATTTGCGCTATGCAAAACCTGATGCAACTGAAGCAGAAATGCGCAGCGCCTGCGAAGCTGCTCGCATTTGGTCGCTCGTAGAATCCCTGCCAAATGGTTTTGACACAATGGTGGGAGAGCGCGGTCATCGTCTCTCCGGCGGAGAGAAACAACGTCTGGCTATCGCCAGGCTTTTGTTGAAATCTCCAGCGGTGGTGATTCTGGATGAAGCCACTGCCCATCTTGATTCTGAAAATGAAGCACTCGTACACGAAGCCCTTCGAGTTGCTCTGCAAGGGCGGACGAGCATAGTTATCGCACACCGATTGAGCACCGTGATGGAGGCCGATCAGATTCTCGTGCTTGATAAAGGCACGATTGTTGAACGGGGCACACACGAGGAATTGGTCGGAGCGAAAGGTTTGTACGCAGAACTCTATGCCAGGCAGGATTTAACGAGCACGCCGCAAGAGTAGACGACCGTATCCAACAAGCCCGGCGAAGAAGAGCCATTGCAAGGCATAGGCCATATGTGGTCCGTCGGTTAACTCGGGTAATTCCACGGGTACATTAGGCGTCATAGTCGGGTCTGATGCAGTCAGAAGATCAATGTAGAAATTCTCGGTCTTGATTGTGCTCTTGCTCTGAGCATTCCATTTATTAATCAGATTCTTGCTGCCGGGAGATATTGCAAAAAAAGATCCTTGTGGAAGCGAATCATCAAGGCGAATCCGGCCGGTAATTGCCACGACAGCTGAAGAGGTACTAGGTAACTTCGGCGTTGACGCCGCACTTTGACCTGCTGCAATCCAGCCACGGTCCACCCAGAAAGTCCGCGCGCCAGTATCGGTGAAAAGGGTGAGCAGATCGAATCCGTATGTTCCTTGCGAGTATTGATTTCGAAGCAGGATTTGATGTGATGAGTCGAACTTTCCCGTGATGGAGACTGTGCGCCATTCGGCTCCGTTAATGTCACTCCCAACGGCATCCAGGGTCGTGGGAGGTTGGTCAACGTGTGAGGCGATGACGAAATTGCGATGATGGCGTGCCACGCCGCGGGCGTACTGCCAGTGGCTAGCCCAAAGGCAGAGTGCAATTAAGGCAATAGCAAAGAGGGTCGTGACGATGGCATGGGATTCTTTCCCACGCGGGCTAGGGGAGAGTTCTGTTTTTGTCATTTATAACTGCGGCGCCGGGGAGAAGAGTCTCTCTTCCCGCGTTCGCCATAACGACTGCAAAATAGGGCAACAGCAAGGCCCCGAGTAGGGCCACCCAACGAAAGGGACTAGGAAGAAAAACAGCTGCAATGAAACATGCGGTTCGGATCATCATTGAAATGAAATATCGGCGTTGGCGTGCAGGAAGGTCACTGCTAAGACCCTGCTGAGCGGTGGTGATGTCATGAATTTCATCGGCCATGCCTCTACAGTACGCTCTTCTTTCCAAAGCGGGATCCCTCATGGCGGGCGTCAACTAGTCGATTTCGGCGTGGAAATTCCTATTTACGCTCGAGTAGCCAGTAAGTTCTAGGCATGAGCCAACCGATAGCAGTGGTAACTGGGGGCAATAGAGGCATTGGCTTAGCCATTGCTCAAGAGCTCAAGGCAACCGGAGCGCAGGTAATCATCACCTACCGCTCGGGCAATCCTCCAGAAGGGTTCTCCGGGGTAAAGATGGATGTCACATCTACGGAAAGCGTCGATGCAGCATTTAAGGAGATTGAGTCACAGTTTGGAATTCCAGAAATCATTGTGGCCAACGCCGGAATCACCCGCGACTCCCTGGTGATGCGTATGAGCGATGAGGATTTCATCGACGTCATTGATGCCAACTTGACGGGAGCTTTTCGAGTTGCCCGCCGAGCAACTCGGGGACTTTTGAAATTGAAGAAGGGTCGCCTTATTTTCGTGGGAAGTGTCGTGGGAAGTGTCGGCTCGGCGGGGCAAGTAAATTACTCCGCCAGTAAGTCAGGGTTGGTTGGAATGGCGAGATCCTTTGCCCGCGAGCTCGGCAGCCGTGGGATTACATCAAATGTCGTGGCACCCGGGTTTGTCGAAACCGACATGACTGCGGACTTGGAAGACAAACGTCGTTCAGAGATAGCGGCATCAGTACCACTTGGAAGATTCTGCACGGCTGCGGAAATCGCGGGCGTCGTTGGTTTTATAGCTTCGGATAAAGGCTCGTATATTACGGGCGCGTTGATACCAGTAGATGGCGGACTAGGAATGGGACATTGAAAATGGGAATACTTCAAGGCAAAAATATTCTGGTCACGGGTGTTCTGAATGACGCCTCGATTGCTTTTCATATTGCGCGATTAGCGCAAGAAGAAGGGGCAAATGTCGTACTGAGTTCGTACGGCCGTATTCGACGCATCACCGAACGTATCGCGAACCGGTTGCCGCAAAAGGCTCCCGTCATCGAACTTGATGTGACAAACGACGAGGACTTAGCAGCCCTCCCTGAGCGAGTTGGCGCCTATGTGCCGACTTTGGATGGCGTTGTTCACTCCATAGCCTTTGCTCCGGAAGCTGCTCTCGGTGGGAATTTCCTCAACACCACCTGGCCAGATGTGGCCACGGCCGTTCAAGTATCTGCTTTCTCACTCAAGTCGCTGACGATGGCTGCCCGCCCGATGTTCTCAGGGGGAGCTTCGGTCGTCGGTCTTGATTTTGATGCCACTGTCGCGTGGCCAAAATATGACTGGATGGGAGTCGCTAAAGCCGCGTTGGAGTCAACGACTCGCTACTTAGCCCGGGATCTTGGGCCGGAGAATGTTCGGGTAAACCTCGTTGCGGCAGGACCATTGCGCACTGTTGCGGCGAGATCCATCCCGGGGTTCGAATTATTGGGAACGCTCTGGGACCAACGCTCTGCTCTTGCCTGGGATTTCAACGATCCAGTCCCTGCCGCTCAGGCTGCGTGTGTACTTCTTTCGGACTGGATGCCAAAGACGACCGGTGAAATAGTCCATGTAGACGGGGGAGTTCATGCGATTGGGGGCTAAAAGGCCTCGATTTCCTCCTTTGAGCAGCCTCTAGTACCCTTGCGCCAGACCAGTGGTTTAGCCACTGCAAGTGGAGTCACCGCTCCCACCTTCTTTGCTTAAGGCGAATGGGTTTGTCGAGGTCCTTATCTGGACTCTCTTGCGGTGCTCGCGATTGCAGCGACTTTTCACCTGGCACCGTAGCTATCACTAAAGGTCATGGAGGAGCATCTATCAGCACTGAAGCACGCATCAACGATCGCATTCGCGTCCCTCAAGTTCGTCTCATCGGTCCAACCGCTGAACAAATCGGAGTCGTCGATATCGATACCGCTTTGAGGATGGCAGACGAAATTGGTCTTGACCTAGTTGAGATCGCACCAGATGCCAATCCGCCCGTATGCAAGATCATGGATTTCGGAAAATACAAGTACGAAATTGCACAGAAGGCTCGGGAAGCGCGACAGAACCAGACCCACATTGTGGTTAAAGAGGTTCGGATGCGGCCCAAGATTGAAAGTCACGATTATGAGACCAAGCGGGCTCATATCGAGAAGTTCCTTCGCGGCGGCGACAAGGTGAAGATAACAATGCAATTTCGTGGTCGTGAGCAAACTAGACCTGAGTTGGGTTACCGACTTCTGCAAAAACTTGCTCAAGACATCAGCGAATTCGGATTTGTTGAGTTTGCACCCAAGCAAGAGGGTCGCAATATGACCATGGTTTTGGGCCCAACGAAACGAAAGACCGAAGCGGTAGCAGAACAGAAAGCAGCTCGTAAAGCGAAAGCAGATGCTGTGGCAAAGGAACAAGCAGACGAGTAAGAATTTTTTTAACTAGCACGAACGAGAGGATCGCGAACATGCCAAAGATGAAAACGCACAGCGGCGCTAAGAAGAGGTTCCGTGTAACTGGATCTGGAAAGATCATGCACGAGCGAGCTGGCAAGCGCCACCTTCTTGAGCGCAAGTCTTCGCGCCTCACCCGCCGTCTGACCAATGATGCCGCGGCCAAACCATCAACAACTTTTACAGCCAAGCGCATGCTTGGTTTGAAGTAAGGAGCGTCACTTAAATGGCAAGAGTCAAGCGTGGCGTTCACGCCGCAAAGAAGCGTCGTACAACTCTCGAGCGTGCCAGTGGATACCGTGGACAGCGTTCACGTCTCTACGCGAAGGCCAAAGAGCAACTTACGCACTCAATGGTTTATGCGTTTAATGACCGCAAAGACAAGAAGGGCGATTTCCGCCAACTGTGGATTCAACGCATCAATGCCGCAAGTCGAGCAAATGGTTTGACCTACAACCGTTTCATCCAAGGTCTAAAGGCAGCCGGGGTTGAAGTGGATCGTCGTGTTCTTTCTGAACTTGCAACTAATGAGCCAGAGACATTCAAGACACTGGTTGAAGTTGCACGCAAGAACCTTGCTTAATTCTAATTCGTAGCGCTTTCCAATGATTGAGAGCCTTCATTCGCCGCACATCGCGCGAGTGAGGGCTCTTATTGGTTCTCGCGGCAAGAAGGAGAGACGGGAGACTGGACTCTTTGTTGCCGAAGGTCTTCAGTTCCTGCGAGAGGCCGCACGAGTTGGATCACACCCCAAGATTGAGACTCTTTATTTGACTACCACTGCCCGCATGAAGTTGGCAGCAGAAGGCATTGATATCAACCATCTCAACACCGTAGATGTTTCCGGCGCTGTCATGAATGCCATGGGCGAGACAGTAACTCCGCAAGGAATCATCGGGCTTTGCCAGCTACCTGAGCTTTCGTTAGACAACATTAAGATCGAGCCTTCCGCAAGATATATTTATTTGCACGAGATACAAGATCCGGGCAATGCCGGAACCATTCTTCGCACCGCCGATGCGACGGGCTTTTCGGGAGTGATTACCGCCCCAAATAGTGTTGATCTCTTCTCCCCGAAAGTTGTCCGGGCAAGTGCCGGGTCTTTATGGCATCTACCTGTTGTTGAACGAGTTGAACTTTCTGATCTTCTTGCACGCTGGCCCAATGACTCGATATTCGCGTTGGAGGTTGGGGCTAAGAGATCTCTAATGGAGATCAAGTATTCGCAACCCTCATTGTGGATCTTCGGTAATGAGGCACACGGTTTGCCGGAGTGGAAAAATCAGCCGCGCATATCCTCAATTTCGATACCCATGGCTGGCAATGCAGAAAGTCTTAATCTGGCAGCAGCCGCATCCATTGTTATGTTTTATGTGACACATCTTCCCGATCTCGCACAGTAGACTCATCGCCATGGTTTCGGAGAAGGCTCTGCAGCAGTGGGTCAGCCAGGCAGTTGCTGCGATTTCTTCGGCAGAGGACTTGGACCAACTCAAGAACGCCAGACTCGCCCATACGGGAGATAAGTCTCCAATCGCCCAGGCCAGTCGCGCTCTGGGTTCCGCCCCCGCAGAGGACCGTGCCCGACTCGGCAAGATGATCGGCGAAGCGCGTGCCTCGGTATCTGCTGCTCTGGAAAGCCGCAGAGAAGTTCTCGAAGCATTGAGGGATGAGAAAGTCCTTCTGGAAGAAGTGGTCGATGTGACTTTGCCTGCGGCACGAGGACATCGTGGCGCTTTGCATCCGATCACTATTTTAAAAAATGAAATTTGCGATTTCTTCATAGCACAGGGGTATGGAGTCGCTGAGGGACCAGAGCTGGAAGCTGAGTGGCTCAACTTCGACGCTTTGAATATTCCGGTCGATCACCCAGCTCGCACGATGCAGGACACATTCTTTGTTGAACCCCTTGAGGCGCGCCTCGTACTGCGAACACATACTTCGCCAGTGCAGATCCGCACAATGCTCGAGAACAAACCACCCATCTATGTAATCTGCCCCGGGCGCACCTTCCGTGCTGATGAACTGGACGCAACACACACGCCAGTCTTCGCCCAAGTTGAAGGCTTGGTCGTCGATCGCGGAATAACGATGGCAAATCTCAAGGGCACACTTGATCTCTTCGCCAGAGAGATGTTCGGCGTTGATGCCATCACTCGATTGCGCCCCTCATTCTTCCCATTCACCGAGCCAAGTGCCGAGGTAGATGTTTTTTTCAATGGCCGCTGGATTGAGTGGGGCGGTTGTGGCATGGTCAACCCGAAGGTCTTGGCTGCCTGCGGAATTGATTCATCTGAATTCAGCGGTTTTGCCTTCGGAATGGGCCTTGAGCGGACCCTGATTGTGCGCCACGGAATCACAGACATGCGTGACATTGTCGAAGGAGATCTACGCTTCAGTCGGGCCTTTGGGGTGGGTTTGTAATGCGCGTTCCACTTTCCTGGATCCGCGAGTACGCGGCCATACCTGAGTCAATGACGGCTGAGGAAATCGGGGAAGCATTCGTCAGAGTGGGGTTCGAAGTCGAAGAGATCGAACTGCAGGGATCAGAGATTACCGGCCCACTTGTCGTTGGACGGGTTCTCAAAATTGAGGAGATCACCGAGTTCAAGAAACCAATCCGATGGGTCGAATTGGATTGCGGAGGGCCTGCTTCCCGCTCTGTTATCTGTGGTGCCAGCAATTTCTCGGTAGATGACCTAGTGGTCGTCGCATTGCCAGGGGCGGTTTTGCCGGGAGGTTTTGTTATTGGCCAGCGCGAGACTTACGGCAGGATCAGCGATGGAATGATCTGCTCTTCGCGCGAGTTGGGTTTGAATGAGGATCATTCTGGAATATTGGTTCTTCCTCAGGCGGCTGCGACACCTGGAGCTGATGCGGTTGATTTGCTGGAGATCATAGATTCGGTTTTTGATATCGCCATCAACCCAGATAGGGGATATGCGCTCTCTTTGCGAGGCATTGCCCGTGAAATTGCCGCTTCTTTAGGCGTGGAATTTTCTGATCCCGTTCTTGCAATCAAGACTGATGTTTTTGCAACAACGGGCAAAGGTGTGATCCCCAAAATCGATGACCTAACTGGCGCAGCTGTTATTTACATACGTACATTGGAGGGCTTTGATCCGAATGCTCCTACCCCTTTGTGGATGAGCAGACGCATTGAGAAATGTGGGATGCGATCAATCTCCCTTGCTGTTGACGTCACCAATTATGTAATGCTCGAGTTGGGTCAACCTCTGCACGCTTTCGACCGGAAACAAATCAACGGAGTGCTACACATTCGTAGGGCAGGGACCACGAAGACATTCACCACCCTTGACGGCCAGAAGCGCACGCTTTCTTCCGAGGACCTCCTTGTCGCTGATGACGCACATGCATTGGCTTTGGCGGGAACCATGGGCGGGGCGAACTCTGAAATCGGTTCGTCAACTACATCAGTGGCAATTGAAGCAGCGAGATTTGATCCGATTTCAATTGCAAAGAATGCTCGTAGGCATAAACTTTCAACGGAGGCCTCGCGTCGGTTCGAACGCGGTGTCGACCCGTCTTTGGCTGAATATGCTTCGGCCCGTGCGGCATTGCTCCTAATAGCTCACGGTGGGGCGGAGCACGTTGATTCTCAGCACGATGGCGAGCCCAAGTTCAGCCCGATAGTCGAGATGGATCCGCACTTTGTGGCCGTACTGACCGGTGCTGATATTTCTCTGGCACAGGTAAGGGAGAAGCTTCATCTGGTCGGTTGCGACATTGAAGAGAAAAGCGATTCATTGTGGCGCATTGATCCGCCTTCATGGCGTAGCGATCTTCATGCTCCTGCTGACCTCGTGGAAGAGGTTGCGCGGATGGTGGGCTATGAGGCGATTCCCTCTGTTTTGCCGCCCCATCCGGTTAGCCCTGGTTTGACGAATTTCCAGCGTCGACTTCGGATTCTTGCCCAACTCCTGGCAGACAAGGGGCTTGTCGAAGTTCAAAGTTATCCCTTTGTTTCGGAGTCCACGATGAAAGTCATGGGCTATAAGGGAGATCGGGGCAATGCCTTCCGCGTTGCCAATCCACTCTCTGAGGATGCTCCGCTACTGCGCACTCATCTGATCCCAGGTCTGATCGAGACGGCGGCTCGGAATTTGAGTCGAGGGGCGCGAGATTTCGGATTGTTCGAAATTGGAAGTATTTTCCGCAAAACATCCACGCCCCCTCCGATGGAAAATCCGGCTACAGACCAGCGGCCTTCTCAAAAAGTGATCGACAAGATTTATGCAGGAGTTCCTGATCAGCCAATCCATGTCGGGGGTCTTCTCATTGGTAATGCGATCTCTGATGACTGGCGTGGCAAAGGTCGCGCATACGACTGGACAGATGCAGTCGATTTTGCTGAATCAATCATTGCCGCTTGCAATTTGAGTTGGACAATCGAGCGATCCGATTTCGCGCCGTGGCACCCCGGACGATGTGCGGAATTATTGGTGGGCGGAAAGGTGGTTGCCCATGCCGGGGAACTTCATCCACGAGTAGTTGCAGCATTTGGTCTGCCCGAGAGGTCCTGCGCTTTCGTTGTGAATCTGTCGGCGCTGCCCGATCACGCAGTCCTCAGTGCGCCTTCAGTAGGAACAATGCCCGTTGCTGTTCAAGACATCGCCCTTATTGTTGATGAGTCAGTAACCAGTGCGGAGATCATTGCCGCACTGAGGAGCGGTGCAGGACAGATGCTTGAGTCGATTACTCTTTTCGATCGTTACGACAAGATCGGTGAAGGCAAGATTTCACTGGCCTACACCCTTACTTTCCGAGCTCCCGATCGAACACTCACGGGAGTTGAAATCACGCAGATGCGTGAGGCGGCAGTAGAGGCGGCTCGAGTCAAGCTAGGGGCTACCCTCCGCTCTGCATAACTATGCAATAAATTGCATAGTTATAGATTTTTCCTGTACCCTGATTTCATGAAAACAGCCGTGCTTGGGGCCAGCGGTTACGCGGGTGGGGAATTGTTGCGTTTGTTGGAGAATCACCCTTCCTTCGTCCCAACGTATGTAACCGCCAACTCCCACGCGGGTGAGCGCATCAATTCAGTCCACCCCCAGCTGACTGGTTTCGGTGAACGTGTCTTCGCCGCCTTAGATTTCAAGGAGCTGGCGGACTGTGATCTGGTTTTCTTGGCTCTTCCACACGGCGAGTCAGCCAAGGTCGTACCCCATCTCAACTCGGAACAGTTGGTCGTCGATCTGGGTGCCGACTATCGATTGGCGAATCCCCATTCCTGGGCAAAATATTACGGGGGAGAGCATGCGGGTACCTGGACTTACGGCCTGCCCGAGCTCCAAGGTTCTCGAGAACTCATCGCGAAATCACGACACGTCGCCAACCCTGGATGCTATGCAACTGCGATCGCCCTTGCATCTGCACCGATAATTTCTGTTGTCGACTCATCCGACATCGTGGTGGTGGCGGCTTCTGGAACCACCGGTGCCGGGCGAAGTGCCAAAGTCTCTCTCTTGGGGAGCGAAGTGATGGGTTCACTCACTTCCTACAAGTTTGGAGGGGTGCATCAGCACACCCCGGAGATCGAAGAATCCCTCAGCCGTATAGCCAATGATGAGGTGAAGATCTCCTTTACTCCGATTTTAGCTCCAATGCCCCGTGGAATCCTGGCGACCGTAACGGCAAAGCTCACCAAGGAATTGTCACAGTCATCGTTGCGTTCGCTATTTGAGGACCGCTACAGGAATGAACAATTTGTCACGCTATTGCCGCAAGGGCAACTGCCAAGAACGTCGAGTGTTCTTGGCAGCAATCATGCGCATTTGCAAGTTGCTCTCGATGAACACGTAGGCCGTGTTGTCATTTCAATTGCTATCGACAATCTTGGAAAGGGTGCGGCCGGACAAGCCATACAGAATGCCAATCTCATTGCTGGCCTGTCGGAAAATTCTGGACTACTAGTGGCTGGATTAGGCGCGTGAAGTTACCCAAGGGATTTCGCGCCGGCGCCGTTGCGGCGGGATTGAAGAGTTCCGGTGCGCTGGACTTGACGATTATCCAGAATCAGGGTCCTGAGTTTGTCGGAGCCGCTGTTTTCACGACAAATAAGGTCGTTGCTGCTCCAGTAACTTGGACTAAGCAAGTGATCGCAGACGGGACAGTGAGTGCGGTCCTTCTTAATTCAGGAGGGGCCAATGCATGTACCGGTCCGCAAGGATTCGTCGACACACATACGAGCGCTGAGCATGTTGCTGAACTTTTGGGAATTTCATCATCTGACGTGGCCGTATGTTCGACGGGTTTAATTGGCGAATTTCTTCCCATGGCGAAGATGATTC
>Ga0315268_10001903_pt1 | contig 23989 bp, 17 predicted proteins | sample C1_top_MG_FD_204535 | JGI IMG/M metagenome (GOLD analysis project Ga0315268, IMG submission 204535) | Sediment microbial communities from Yellowstone Lake, YNP, Wyoming, USA - C1_top | ecosystem: Environmental > Aquatic > Freshwater > Lake > Sediment | place: USA: Wyoming | collected 2017-08-01
TGCGGTCGGCGCGCTGGTCGTGGTCGACGCCGCGCAGTCGGTGGGGCGGCTGCAGCTCGATCTGGATCGGCTGGGCGCCGACCTGCTGGTCTGGTCGGCCCACAAGTGCTACGGGCCGCTTGGCGTTGGCGTGCTGGTTGGTCGCCACGCGGCGCTGGCGCAGCTGGAGCCGGTCGAGGGCGGCGGCGACATGATCCGCGAGGTGACGCTCGACGCTGCGACCTGGGCCGACATCCCCTATCGGTTCGAGGCGGGCACTCCCAACGTCGCCGGCGTGGTGGCGCTGCAGCCGGCGATCGACCTGCTCGAGGCGATCGGCGCAAGTGCGCTGCGCGACCACGACCGCTCGCTCGGCGCGCAGGCCTGGGAGGCGCTTGGCAGCCTGGGCGGCCTCGAGCTGTACGGACCGGCCGATCCGGAACGTCGCACCGGGTTGATCTGCTTCAACGATCCGCGGGTGCACCCGCACGACCTGGCTGCCGTGCTCGACCAGCACGGCATCGCGGTGCGCGCCGGCCACCACTGCGCGCAGCCGCTGCACCGCAGGCTCGGCGTGGCGGCCACGGTACGCGCCTCGTTTGGCGTCTACACGACCGGCGACGAGATCCGGGCCCTGGTCGATGGCATCCGCCAGGCGCGGCGGTTCTTCGCATGAACGGCGAACTCGACGAGCTGTACCGCGAGGTGGTGCTCGACCACCACCGCCGCCCGCGCGGCGCTCAGCCACTCGATCGCGTCGACCTCAGCGCCTGCGGCAACAATCAGCTCTGCGGCGACACGGTCGAACTGCAGCTCACGCTCGACGGCGACCGGGTGGCGGCAGCGGCAGTGCAATCGCACGGCTGCGCCATCGCCACCGCCTCGGGCTCGATGCTGGCCGAACTGGTGCGAGGCCGAACGCTGGGCGAGGCGAGGCGACTGGCCGCAGCCTTCCAGTCGCTGCTGCGGGGCGAGCCGGTTCCGACCGACCTCGATCTGGGCGACCTGGCAGCGCTGTCCGGAGTCCGCAAGTTTCCCGTGCGCGTCAAGTGCGCGCTGCTGCCCTGGCTGACGCTGGTCGACGGGCTGCAGCAGCGGGAGGCGCGCGATGATCGGCCATGACGAGGTGACCGCAGCGTTACAGCTGGTGCGCGATCCCGAACTCGGCTTTTCGGTGGTCGAGCTGGGGCTGGTGCGCACGGTGGCCCTCGAGGACGACGGCCGCACGGTGCACGTCTGGTTGACCCTGACCAGCCCCTACTGCCCGTACGGCCCCGAGCTGATCGCCGATGCCGAGCGCCGGCTGCGCGCCTTGCCCGGGGTCGAGCAGGCCCGGATCGAGCTGGTCTGGAGCCCGCCCTGGAACCCGGCCACTGATGCCAGCGACGATGTCCGGGCCACCCTCGGCCTATGGTGAGCGGGGCGCGGTTACTGGTTCTTTTTTCATGGGGACATGATCTAGACTGCGACTCTGGATCAAGGGGCACCTGGGCATAATGCCACGGCCGCTCCGCGGCGTCGGAGGCCGCGCGCGCAGAGGAGGACATGGGCACGTTCAAGAGTGCGGAAGAGATCTACGCATTTGCGATTCGCGAGGAGGAAAAGGCCGCCACGCTGTACACCGACCTGGCCAACCAGGCCAAGCAACAGCACATCAAGGAGATGTTCCTCGAGTTCGCGGCGCAGGAGCGCGGCCACAAGGAGATCCTGATCCGTGCCCAGCAGAGCGGCGGGTTGCGGCCGTCGGCCAAGGACATCGCCGATCTGGGCATCGCCGAGCTGATGGAGGAGGTCGAGATGAGCCCCGACCTCGACTACCAGCACGTCCTGCAGTTCGCCATGCAGCGCGAGATGGCCGCCTACGATATGTACAGCGCGCTGGCCGAGATCGCCCCGAGTCAGAAGCTGCGCCAGACGCTCGAGGCGCTGGGCCAGGAAGAGGCCAAGCACAAGCTGCGGATCGAGACCGAGTATGACCAGCTGGTGCTGACCGAGAACTGAGAACCATCACGCTGCGCAGCCGGAGACCGACCATGGACAAAAAGATGGAAGCGGCGCTGAACAAGCAGATCAACGCCGAGTACTACTCGTCCTACCTGTACCTCTCGATGGCGTCCTACTGCGAGTCGCTCAACCTGCCCGGCTTTGCCAACTGGATGCGAGTCCAGGCGCAGGAAGAGATGGTGCACGCGCTCAAGTTCTTCGACTATGTCGTCCATCGCGGCGGCCGCGTGCTGCTGACCGCGGTCGACGCGCCCGAGACCGAGTGGAAGTCGCCGCTCGCCTGCTTCCAGGCCGTGTACAAGCACGAGCAGCTCGTCACCAGCCTGATCAACGGGCTGGTCGACCTGGCGCGCGAGCTGCGCGACCACGCCGCCGACAACCTGCTGCAGTGGTTCGTGGCCGAGCAGGTCGAAGAAGAGAACTCGGCCGACAAGGTGGTGCAGGACCTCAAGCGCGCTGGCGACAATGCCCAGCTGCTGTTGATGATCGACCGCGAGCTGGCGACGCGCGTGTTCGTGCCACCGGCGACCGGCGCTGCCAACTGACACCGACCCGGCGGGAGGAACCGATCATGAATCTGGAACAGGCCATCAAGACCGCGCTCGAGTACGAGCAGCGCGTGCGCGACACCTACCGCGACGCGATCAAGAAGATGAAGGACGCCGTCGGCCGCAAGGTGTTCCAGGTCCTGGCCGACGAGGAGCAGGGCCACGTCGACTACCTGCAGAACCGGCTCGCCGAGTGGACCAAGACCGGCACCGTCACGCCGGCCACGCTGGCCACCGCCATCCCGAGCCCGGAGCAGATCGCGGCCGGCGTCAAGCAACTCAAGCAGCCGCTCAAGCGCATCGACCACAGCGTCGAGCTCGAGCTGCTCAAGAAGGCGCTCGAGGTCGAGCTGACCACCGGCAACTTCTACCAGCAGATGACCAAGGAAATGGACGGCGCTGGCCAGCAGATGTTTGCTCGCTTTCTCGAGATCGAGCAGGGCCACCGCACCATCGTGCAGGCTCAGATCGACGCCGTGTCGGGCCTGGGCTACTGGTTCGATTTTCAGGAATTCGATCTCGAGGCGGGTTGAGCGATCGCCCCGAGGAGGCCAGCATGCCCATCGATCGGGTCACCCACGACCTGACCGCCAACACCTTGCGCTTTCTCGCGGTCGACGCGATCCAGCAGGCCGACTCGGGTCATCCCGGTCTGCCGCTGGGCATGGCCGACGTGGCAACCGTGCTCTGGTCGCGCTTTCTCAAGCACGACCCGGCCGAACCAGGCTGGCCGGACCGCGACCGCTTCGTGCTCTCGGGTGGCCACGGCTCGACCTTGCTGTACGGGCTGCTGCACCTCAGCGGCTACGACCTACCGCTCGAGCAGATCAAGCGCTTTCGCCAGCTGGGCAGCATCACCCCAGGCCACCCCGAGCACGGCCTGACCCCGGGTGTCGAGACGACGACCGGCCCGCTCGGCCAGGGGCTGGCCAATGCAGTCGGCATGGCGCTGGCCGAGAAGTGGCTGGCGCAGCACTACAACCGACCCGACCTGACCGTGGTCGATCACCGCACCTGGGTGTTTGCCGGCGACGGCGACCTGATGGAGGGCATCTCGCACGAGGCCTGCGGACTGGCCGCGCAGTACGGGCTGCGCAAGCTGACCCTGTTCTTCGACGACAACGGCATCACCATCGACGGGCCAACCCACCTCGCCACCTGCGAGGACGTGCTGGCGCGTTTTGCCGCCTACGGCTGGCACGCCCAGCGCATCGACGGCCACGACCCGGAGCAGGTCGAGAGCGCGATCCGGGCCGCGCTGGCCGAGACCGAGCGGCCGTCGCTGATCGCCTGCCGCACCCACATCGGCTACGGCAGCCCCAACCGGCAGGACACGGCCAAGGCGCACGGCGAGCCGCTGGGCGAGGACGAGGTGCGGCTGACCAAGGCCCAGCTGGGCTGGCCGGTCGACGAGAAATTCCGCGTGCCACCCGCTGCGCCCGCCCCACTGCGCGCTCAAGCCAGCGCGGGTGCCGACCAGCACCGCTGCTGGCGGCAGACCTGCGCCGCCTACACCAGCCAGCACCCGGCGCTGTGGCGCGAGCTTGAATGCGCTCTGCGCAACGAGCTGCCCGTCGGCTGGGACGCCGATCTCCCGCAGTTCGCGGCCGGCGAGGGGCTGGCCACGCGCGCGGCATCGGGCGCCGTGATCAGCGCGCTGGCGACACGGCTGCCGACCCTGATCGGCGGCTCGGCCGACCTGACGCCTTCCAACAACACGCGTCCGCGCAACGAGCCCGAGCTGACCCGCCGCGACCCGACCGGCCGCTACATCCACTTTGGCATCCGCGAGCACGGCATGGCTGGCGTGCTCAACGGCATGGCCCTGCACGGTGGCGTACGCGTCTACGGCGGCACCTTTCTGGTCTTTGCCGACTACTGCCGGCCGTCGCTGCGGCTGGCAGCGATGATGCATCTGCCGGTCGTTTTCATCTTCACGCACGACAGCATCGGGCTCGGTGAGGACGGGCCGACCCACCAGCCGATCGAGCACCTGGCCGCGCTGCGCGCGATCCCCGGGTTGGCGGTGGTGCGGCCGGCCGACGCTGGCGAGACGGTCGAGGCCTGGCGCAGCGCGCTCACCCGGCCCGGGCCAACCGCGCTCTGCCTGACCCGGCAAAAAGTGCCGACCCTCGACCGCAAGAAATATGCGCCGGCGGCCGGCGCCGCGCGCGGCGGCTACGTCGTCAGCGACATCGGCGACCCGCAGGTACTGCTGATCGGGACCGGCAGCGAGGTCGCCGTCGCGCTCGAGGCCCAGCAGTGGCTGGCGCGCAAGAACGTGCGCGCGCGCGTGGTCTCGCTGCCCTGCTGGGAGCTGTTCGCGGCGCAACCGGAGGGATATCGGGAGCAGGTGCTGCCGGCCGCGATCCGCGCGCGCGTTGCAGTCGAGGCCGGCGTGGCACTCGGCTGGGAGCGCTGGATCGGAGACCGCGGCGAGATGGTCGGCCTCAGCGGTTTTGGCGCCTCGGCGCCGGCCGCTGAGTTGTTCCGCCACTTTGGCATCACGGTCGACGCCGTCGGCCAGGCCGCATTGCGCGTTCTGCAACGCAGCGACGTGGGGGGATGATGACAGGACCAGCGGACCAGCCGCCGCTCACGCGCGCCCTGGTCATCGACGACGACGAATCGGTCCGCCGCCTGCTGCACATGCTGCTGGAGGACCGCGGTTACCGCGTCACCGTGGCCGCCGACCTGGCCGAGGCCCGCGCTGTGCTCAAGCAGGGCGCCTTTGACCTGGTGCTGTGCGACAAGGTCCTGCCCGACGGCAGCGGACTCGACCTGGTGCGCGAGCTCGATCCCGCGCACTGCGACAGCGCCCTGATCTTGATGAGCGCCTACGCCAACCTGTCGTCGACGGTCGAGGCGATGCGGCTCGGCGTCAACGACTACCTGGTCAAGCCGCTGGACGATCTTGACGACGTGATGGCCCGGCTGCAGCGCGCGCTCGAGATGCTGACCCTCAAGCGGCACAACCGGCAGATGCTGGTCGAGCTGCAAGACAAGAACGCCCAGCTCGAGAGTCTGGTGGTGCGCGATCCGCTGACCAATCTGTACAACCACGCCTACTTCCAGGAGAGCCTGACCCGCGAGGTCCACCGTTCGCTGCGCCACCACTTTCCGCTGTCGCTGCTGTTCGTCGACATCGACCACTTCAAGCAGGTCAACGATTCGTTCGGCCACCAGGTCGGTGACCGGATGCTCAAGCAGCTGGCGTACATCCTGGAGACCAAGAGCCGCACCACCGACTTTCGGTTCGGCCTGCGCCAGAATGACATCGCCGCCCGCTACGGCGGCGACGAGTTCGCGATCGTCCTGCCACAGACGCCCAAGGACGGGGCGGCGATCACCGCCGAGCGGTTGCGCACCAGCGTCGAGGGCTTTCCGTTCGAGATCAAGAACCAGCGGCCCACGGTATCGGTCGGCGTGGCCACGGTGCCGGACGACGCCGCCGATCGCAACAGCTTGATCCGCGCCGCCGACCTGGCGCTGTACTCGGCCAAGCGCTTTGGCCGCAACCGGGTGGTCTCGTACTCGACCGAGTTCGGGCCGGACGTCGAATCGATCCATGTGGAGGCCTGCGCCTCGCACTGCGACCAGCTGGCGCAGCTGGACCAGTTGATCGCGAGTGCCGCGTTTCACCTGGTCTACCAGCCGGTGGTCGACCTGGCGACCAGCCAGCCCTTCGGGTACGAGGCGTTCTGCCGTCCCGACGACCCGATTTTCTCGGGACCGACCGAGCTGTTCGGGGTTGCCGAACAGGTCGGCCGCGTGCAGGCCCTGGGCCAGGTGGTGCGGCGGGCCGCGCTCGATTCGCTGGCGCAACTGCCTGAGAACGCCGTGCTGTTTGTCAACCTGCACCCGCACGAGCTCAACGATCCGGCGCTGGTCATCCCCGACAGCCGCATCTCGAGCCATGCGCCGCGGCTGATCTTCGACCTCACCAAGACCAGCACCATCGGCGACCTGGAACGCGCAGCGGGCGTGATGGCCAAGCTGAGGCGCACCGGCTGCCGCGTCGCCATCGACGACCTGGCAGCCGATTACAATGGCTTGCAGGTGGCGGCGCTGCTGCGCCCCGACTTCATCAAGATCGATCTGACCCTGCTGCGGCGCGGCGGCGGCGCGCCGGCCCTGGCGCGGTTGCTGCGCCATCTGTGCGAGGTGGCGATCGCGGCCGGCGTGATCATGGTGGCCGAGGGCGTCGAGACGGTTGCCGATCGGGAGCTTGCCATCGAGCTCGGCTGCAAGCTGGCCCAGGGTTTCCTGTTCGCCGATCCGGGTCCGGCCTTCCCCGCGCTCAAGAAGTTCTAGCGGCCACGTCTTTGGCGCCAGTGCTCAGTCAGGCTACAATCGCAAGATGAAGTTGCATCTTCGCGGCGCCGCGATCACCGTGGCGCTGCTTTTCGCCAGCGCCTGCGATCTGTTCACCGCGCTCGCCGGTGGCGATGGACTGTTCTGCGTCAACGACCAGGCGTGCCCGACGGGCTCGATCTGTTCGGCTGGACGCTGCGCGCCGCTCGCTACGTGCCAGAGCAGCGACGAGTGCCCGCGTGGCTATCGCTGCGACCGCGCATTGCAGATCTGCATGCTGCCAGCCGACGCTGGCCCGGCCGATACTGGGCTGGCCGACGCCGGTCAGGCCGACGCCCGCACTGATGCCGACCGCGACGCCAGCGAGTCCGACCAAGCAGCAGCGACCGACCGGGCGCCGGGCGACCAGGTAACCGTCGATGCCACGCCCGTCGACCGCAACCACGACGCGGCGATCGCCGATGCCCTGGTCGGCCTTGACACGCCACCGATCGACCACCACGGCGCACCCGACACCAGTGCCACCGACACGTCAACGCGCGATGGCGGCTTGCGAGACACTCCGGCCATCGACCACCCGTCCGATGGTGCGGTGACATCCGACGCCGGCGCCGCCGACGTCCATCCTGGGTACCTCTACTGGCAGGATTTCGGCACTCCGGCCGACCTGCAGGCCGACAATGGCACCTGGGCGCAGAACTCCGGGGCCTACCATCAAACCCAGAATTGCTACGCCAGCGCCGACTCGCACATCACGGGTCGCACATTTGGCGATGTCGTGGTGCGCGCCGACTTCATGTTCGATGACGTGTGCTCTGGCGGCGGCCAGCAGGTGGGCGTCCTGTTGCGGGCGCAGAGTCTGGATGGCTGCAACAATCGCTACTACCTGTGCATCGTCGATCTGGATGACGCGCTGCTCATGGTCGGCAAGTTCGAGAACAGCTGCTCGACCCTCCCCGACTACAGCTACGACCTGAGCGGCGTGGTTGGCGGAGTCTGGTACAAGATGACCGCCACCGCCGAGGGCGACACGATCACGTGCGAGCTGTCGGGCCCCGGCATCCAAACGCCGTACTGGGTGTCCTACCCCTACACAGGAACGACTTGGCACACCGGCGGCGTCGGACTGTACACGTCGGGCGCCCAGGCCAGTTTCGACAACCTGACCATCGAAGCGCGGTAAACGTTGTGAGTCGAGACGGGCGGCGCTCTACTTGCGCATGACGATGGTGAGGCTGGCGCGGGTGCGATCGAGATCGTGCCGCAGCCGATGGGCGTCGTCGTCGCTGAGCGCGCCCGAGCGCAGTTTTTCCTCGAGCTGCGCCAGGTCGGCCTGTTCGTGCGCCAGATCGACCTCTTCGGCACGCGAGGCATACTCGGCCAGCACCGTGATGCGGTCCTCGAGCACCTCGGCCAGACCACCGCTGACCACCAGCTGGGTGGTGTTGCCGCCCGCCTCGCGAAAACTGAGCACGCCGCTGCCGAGCTGCGCGAGCAGCGGCTTGTGGCCGGGCAGCACGCCAAATTCGCCGCTTTCGCCGGGGATGATGACCTGGTCGACCTCGGCGGTCAGCAGCGGGCGTACGGGAGTGACGATCTCGAGTTGCATCTGGCGTCCTTACATCTTCTTCGCTTGCTCGATCGCGTCCTCGATGCCACCGACCATGTAGAAAGCGCCCTCGGGCAGGTCGTCGTGCTTGCCCTGCACGATCTCCTCGAAGCCGCGGATGGTGTCCTCGAGCTTGACGTAGACGCCCTTGCGGCCGGTGAAGGTCTCGGCCACGTGGAACGGCTGCGACAAAAAGCGCTGCAGCTTGCGCGCGCGCGCCACCACCAGCTTGTCGCCGGGGCTCAGCTCGTCCATGCCGAGGATGGCGATGATGTCCTGCAGCTCCTTGTAGCGTTGCAGCGTGCGCTGCACCGAACGCGCGACCGCGTAGTGGTGCTCGCCCACCACGTCGGGCGACAGGATGCGGCTGGTCGAGTCGAGCGGGTCGACCGCCGGGTAGATGCCGAGGTCGACGATCTGGCGCGACAGCACGGTGGTCGCGTCGAGGTGGGCAAACGTCGTCGCCGGTGCCGGGTCGGTCAGGTCGTCGGCCGGCACGTAGATCGCCTGCACCGACGTGATCGAGCCCTTCTTGGTGGTGGTGATGCGCTCCTGCAACTCGCCCATGTCGGTCGCCAGCGTCGGCTGGTAACCCACGGCCGAGGGCATGCGACCGAGCAACGCGCTCACCTCGCTGCCGGCCTGGGTGAAGCGGAAGATGTTGTCGATGAACAGCAGGACGTCGCGGCCCTCTTCATCGCGGAAGAACTCGGCCACGGTCAGCGCGGACAGCGCGACCCGGGCACGGGCGCCCGGCGGCTCGTTCATCTGGCCGTAGATCAGCGAGCACTGGCTCTTGCCGAGATCCTGCAGGTTGATGACCTTGGACTCCTGCATCTCGTGGTACAGGTCGTTGCCCTCGCGGGTGCGCTCGCCGACGCCGGCGAACACCGAAAAGCCGCCGCGCTCGACCGCGACGTTGCGGATCAGCTCCTGCAGCAGCACGGTCTTGCCAACGCCGGCGCCGCCGAACAGGCCGATCTTGCCGCCGCGCATGTAGGGCGCCAGCAGGTCGACCACCTTGATGCCGGTCTCGAACGCCTCGATCGCGGTCGACAGCTCGCTGAATGCCGGCGGTGCGCGGTGGATCGGCCGCCGCTCCTTGACCGGGACCGGCCCCAGCTCGTCGACCGGATCTCCGATCACGTTGAGGATGCGGCCGAGCACGGCCGGGCCGACCGGCATCGTGATCTGGCCGCCGGTGTTCTTGACCGGCTGGCCGCGGCGCAGGCCCTCGGACGAGTCCATCGAGATGCAGCGCACGGTGTTTTCGCCCAGGTGCTGGGCCACCTCGAGCACCAGGTTGTCCTCGACGTCGCTGATGTTGGGATTGTGCGTCGTCAGCGCGGTGTAGACTTCGGGCAGCCGGCCGCTCTCGAATACCACGTCCACGGCCGGTCCGATCACCTGCGAGATGCGGCCGCCCTGCGTTGCTGTCGTCTCAGCCATCGTCATGACTCCCGTGGACCGGCGCTAGCGCAGCGCCTCGGCCCCCGCGATGATCTCCATCAGCTCGCGTGTGATCTGCGCCTGGCGCGCGCGGTTGAACTGCAGCGTCAGCTTCTGCACTGCTTCCTTGGCGTTGCGGGTCGCGTTGTCCATCGCGGTCATGCGCGCGCCGAACTCGCCGGCGGTCGATTCGAGCAGCGCCTGGTACAGCTCGGTCGCCAGGTAGCGCGGCAACAGCCCGTCCAGGATGCCGTGCTCGGATGGCTCGTACTGGAAGTCGACGGCGGACTGTGACTCTGCTGGCGCCAGCGGTTGCAGGGGCAGCAGCTGCACCACCGTCACCTGCTGGCTGACCGCGCTCTTGAACTCGTTGAACAGCAGGTAGATGGCATCCAGCTCGCTGTCCACGAAGTACTGTGCCAGCTCGTCGGCGATCGTCTTGGCCTTGGTGTAGTCGAGCGCGTCGAAGATGCCGGTGTAGGCTTGCCGCACCGGCCGCTTCTTGCGCTTGAAGTGCTCGGTCGCCTTGCGGCCGATGGTCGACACCCGGATCTCGTGGTGCTGCTCGGCCTGCTCCCACAGGAAGCGCTCGGCCCGGCGCATGATGTTGCTGTTGAAGCCGCCGCACAGACCGCGGTCCGACGTCATCACCACCAGCTCGACCTTTTGCGTGGTGCGCCGCTGCAGCAGCGGGTGCGGTGGTTCGCCTGCGGTCTCGGCGCGCAGCGCGATCTCGGACAGCAGCCGGTGCAGCTTGCGCGAGTAGGGCCGCGCGTTCTCGACCGCCTCCTGCGCCCGCCGCAACTTGGCCGCCGCCACCATCTTCATGGCGTTGGTGATCTTGGCCATGTTCTGCACGGACCGGATGCGCTTGCGAATGTCGCGGAGAGTCGCCACGAGATCAGGCCTCCGCGCTCGGCTTGAACAGCTGGCCAAACTGCTTGAGCGCAGCGTCGAGCTTTTTCTTGATCTCGTCGTCCAGCTTTTTCTTCGGGTTGTCCCGGATCTGCTTGAGCAGATCGGCGTGCGACGACGCCATGTACTCGGCCAGCTCCTTCATGTAGCGCCGGATGTCCGCGACCGGAAACTTGCGCACCCACGGCTCGCGCTGCTCGGCCGACACCGCCGAGGTGCCGGCGTAGATCTGCACGATCTGCATCTCGGCCGACATCGGCTGGTACTGATCCTGCTTGAGCAACTCGTACAGGCGCTTGCCGCGCTCCAGCTGCTCGCGGGTCGACTTGTCCAGGTCGCTGCCAAACTGGGCAAACGCCGCCAGGTCGCGGTACTGCGCCAGCTCCATGCGCAGCATGCCGGCGATCTGCTTCATCGCCGCCACCTGCGCCGCACCGCCGACGCGCGACACCGATAGACCGACGTCGATGGCCGGCCGCTGGCCCGACCAGAACAGGTCGCCATCGAGGAAGATCTGACCGTCGGTGATCGAGATGACGTTGGTCGGGATGTAGGCGGCGACGTCGCCGGCCTGGGTCTCGATGATGGGCAGCGCGGTGAGCGAGCCGCCGCCGCGCTTGTCGCTCATCTTGGCGGCGCGTTCGAGCAGGCGCGAGTGCAGATAGAAAATGTCGCCCGGGTACGCCTCGCGGCCGGGTGGACGCCGCAGCAACAGCGACAGCTGTCGATAGGCGGCGGCCTGCTTGGACAGATCGTCGTAGACCAGCAGCGAGTGCTTGCCACCGTCGCGGAAGTACTCGCCCATGGTGCAGCCGGTGTATGGCGCCAGGAACTGCAATGGCGCCGGGTCCGAGGCCGAGGCGCTGACCACGGTGGTGTATTCCATGGCACCGGACTTGGCCAGACGGTCGACCACGCGCGCCACGGTCGACTGCTTCTGACCGATGGCGACGTAGATGCAAAAGACGTCGCCGCCCTTTTGATTGATGATGGTGTCGACCGCGATGGCGGTCTTGCCGGTGCCGCGGTCGCCGATGATCAGCTCGCGCTGGCCGCGGCCGATCGGCGTCATCGAGTCGATCGCCTTGATGCCGGTCTGCAGCGGCTCGTTGACGCCGCGCCGCCAGACGATGCCGGGCGCCTTGATCTCGATCCGGCGCCGCTCGGTGGACTTGACCGGTCCCTTGCCGTCGATCGGGTTGCCCAGCGCATCGAGCACGCGGCCGGCGATGCCCACGCCCACCGGCACGTCGGCGATGCGACCGGTGCGCTTGACCAGCGTGCCTTCCTTGATCTCGTGCGCCTCGCCCATGATGGCGACGCCGACGTTGTCCTCCTCGAGGTTGAGGATCAGGCCCTGCACGCCGTTTTCGAACTCGCACAGCTCGCCGGCCATGGCTGACTCGAGGCCGTGCACGCGTGCAATGCCATCACCGGCACTGAGCACACTGCCGACCTCGGTCACCTCGGTCCGCTTGTCGTAGTCCTTGATCTGGCGCTTGATGATGTCGCTGATCTCTTCGGCGCGAAGCTCCATGGCGTCTTCCCAGCGGCCTGGCGATGGCCGCGTCTGCTCAGTGCGTCAGCGCGCCGCGGCCCAGGCGGCGCAGATGCGAGCGCAGGCTCGAGTCGTAGACGGTGTCACCCACCCGCGCCACCACGCCGCCCAGCAGCTCGGGGTCGACCGCACTGTCGACGACCACGAACTTGCCGCTGCGACGCGCCAGCGCGCTGCGAATCTCCTCGACGGCGGCGTCCTCGAGCGGCGCGCCCGAGCGCAGCTGTAGCCGCAGCTGGCCCAGCCGCACATCGGCCAGATCGCGATAGGTGGCCGCGATCGCGGGCAGGTAGCGCAGCCGACCCTTGTCGACCAGCAGGTCGAGAAAGGTGCGGGTCAACGGGTTGAAGGTCATGCGCGTGGCCAGGGCGGCCAGCACTGCCCGCTTCTCCTCGGCCGTGATGCGCGGATTTTCGATCGCGCGCTGCAGGTCGCGCGCCCGTTCCAACTGCTCGCCCAGCTGCCGCAGATCTTCGCCCACCGGCTTGAGCGCCGACTGCTCGTCGGCGCAGGCCAGCAGGGCCCGGGCATAACGGCGAGCGACCGCACCCTGCTTCATGGCGTGGTCCCTCCCTGGACACCGGTGAACGTGGCAATGAACGACCGGTTGAGCTGCTGGTGATCGGTCGCGGTCAACCGCGTGCGCAGCGCCTGCTCGGCCAGCGCCAGCGCCTGGCGCACAGTCTCGACCTGCAGCTCGGCGGTCACCCGCACGGTCTCGCTCTCGATCTGCAGCGTCACGTCACGCCGCATACGCTCCGCCGTACGCGCGGCATCGGTCTGCAGCTGGGCGCGCTCGCGCTCGCCGCTGCGCACGATCTCGTCGCGCAGGTTCTTCAGCTCTTGCTCCAGGTCGGCCAGCCGCTGCGCCAGCTCGGCCGCACTTTTCTCGGCCGCGCTTCGCTGCTGCAAGGCCTCGTCGATCGCGCGCTTGATGCCAAGCGCGCGCGTGCGCACGAACTCGCGCAATGGCCGTCGCGCAAACACCACCAGCATCAGCACAAACAGCGCAAAGTCGACCAGCAGCCAGCCCAGGGCCGGGCGGCGTGGATCGGCCGCCCACCAGTTGATGGCGGTCGAGCCATGCGCCGACTCGCTGGCCAGGGCCAGGCCCGGCAACAGCAGCGGCAGGCCCAGCGCGGCCAGCCGGACCAGCGCAACGCGTCCGCGGCTCATACGCGTCCCTCCGGCCGATCGAGCAGGCGTGCCACGACGGCTTCGGCCAGCCGCTGCGACTCGGTTTGCAGCGTGGCGCGGGCCCGATCGCGCGCCGCTGCGATCTCGGCCTGGGCGCGTTCGAGCTGAGCCTGGGTCTCCTGGCGGGCGCGCTCGACGGTCTCGGCGTAAATCTTTTGCCCCTCGGCCCGCAGCGTCCGCCGCTGCTCGAAAGCGAGCGCCCGCGTCTCGTCGATACGGATGCCAATACCCTTGAGCTTTTCGTCGTTGCTGGCGGTCAGCGCCGCGGCCTCGCGCCGGGTGCCGTCGATGCGCTTTTCGCGCTCTTCCAGCAACCGCAGCATCGGCCTGAACAGCAGCAACGACAGCCACAGCATGGCGAACAAAAAAACGGCCAGCTGGATCAGGAGCGTGATGTTGAGTTCCACGTCGCGTCCGCAGTCAAAACAGTGGTCACGAAAGCGCCGGCGCCCGTCGTGACGACGCCGTTGGGTGCCTTGCGTACTCTGATCAGCGGAGTGCTGTCAACCGGTAATACCGGGCGTTATCTGACGAGAATTGCGCTGGCGCAGGTTGCGCGCGTGGTCAATAGACGACGATCTCGTTCAGACCGGCCAGGGCGCTCGGATTGGTGGCCGGCTCGGTGGTGTCGTAGTACTTGAGCCGCAGGTAGTGGGCATTGATCGGCGAAGCCGCGTCCAGCACGAAATTGTCGGCGGTGAAAGCGGTGACCGTGTGAAACGCGGTGCCGCTCTCGGAGCTTTCGATCAGGACGCTCTTGCCATCGGCTACATCATGCACGGCAAAGAAGTTGATGGCTTGCAGGCTGCCCAGGTCGACCACCAGCTCCTCGTAAGCAGCGGCGCAGACCTGGATCTGGTCGGTCAGATCGGGGTCGGTGCAGATGGTGGTGGCGCTCGGCCGCGTCGCCAGATCGCCGTCCGTGATCGGGCACGGCGACAGCGTGACCGGAGTCTGCTGGTCGGTGTTGGCGTAGGTGCAGCTCTTGCCGCGCGACAGCGGCGCCGCGTTCTGCGCGGTCAGTTGCGCCGGCAGACCGGCGGCGTAACCACTGATCGTGACGCCGCCAGCGCTGACCTGCAGCAGCGCCTTGAGCCGCCAGGTCGTGGCGTAGTCCTCCAGCATCTTGCGGTTGACCGTGATCACGCTCGAGCTGGCCGAAGCGGTCTGGCTGACCAGCGCCTCCCCGCTCTGCGTCTCGACCTCGACCGCGTAGCCAGCGGGCCGCCGGTCGCTCGGATCGGCGTAGTTGGGAATCAGCACGGTGACCGCCTCGGTACCCGCAGTCGGATTGGTCGGCGCCTCGAGAAAACGCGCCGCGGGCAGCGCGAGGTCGCTGCTGGCGGCAAAATCGAAGCCGATCTCGGCCTGCTTGCCGTTGACCTCGACCGTGGCGCGCACGCTGAGCAGCGCGGCGCTGGCCAGGCGGCCCTGCTCGACCTTGAACAGATAGCTGCCATCGGTGCCGGCAACCACGCTGGCCAGCTCCGCGCCATCGGCCAGCAGCTTGACCGTCACGCCCGCAGCCGGACTGCTGCTGTCGCGGATCAGCGAACCACTGAACTGGATATATTGCGGTCCCGCGTCGTAATGCTCGTTGTCGTCTGGACCCGGGCAACCCACGCCCACCAGCAAACCCAGTGCTGCCATCCACATTCCAGTCGCACGCATGTCGGCTCCTGCGCTGCCGGGGCGACCGATCGCCGGCCCGGCGCTCGTTGGGAACACTCTATTTACCATATTTGCGATCGAGGTGCGGTTCCGTCAGCAAATTGATAATCTATATGGCGTTCCGGGCATGGCATCGGAGGCCGAAATGAGTGGACGAATTCTTGCGTGCGTCGCGGTGGCGTGGTCGTTGCTCCTGGGCGCAAACGCAAGTGCGCAGACGACCTACTTCGAGGACAATTTCGACTGCGACAATGCGGCCTCCTATGGCCAGACCGCCACCAACTTCGGCTGGCGCGCCAATTACAGTTCCGACTACTGGACAACGGCTTCGAACACCGGGGTGTCGCCCGCGAGCGTTGACCAGACGACGGGTTCTTTCACCAACAGTGCCGTGGACTACTACGAGAACTTTCTACTGACCGGCCATTCTTCCTGGGCGAACTATGCCATCACCGCTGACGTCATCAATGCTGACAACGACACGGCGGGAATCGTCGCACGGTACAGCGACCCGTCGCACTACTACGCCTGCACACTCACGAACGACCAGATGCCAGATTGCAGTGGCAATGGCGGCGGTGCAACGGATGGTGCGCGGCTGCTCCGCGTCGACTACGACACCACAGCCTGCTCGGCCAACCTCGGGAACTACGCGGTCGCTTTCCAGGGGTTCACTTTCAGTACATCGACGACCTATCGTCTGCGGCTCGAGGTCAACGGCTCGTCCGTGACCTGCACGGTCGACGCCGGCGCCAATGGCTCGATCGACTACACGCTGACCTACACGGACAGCGCGCCGCTGCCATCCGGTTATGCTGGTTTATTTAGCTATGACAACTCGGCGGGCGCCGTCGTTTTCGACAACGTCACGATCTCCGGTTGGGATCCCGACGCCGACTCCGATGGTGTGCCCGATACCGTCGAGATAGCAGTCGGCACCAACCCCAACAATCCCGATTCCGACTACGACGGGATCTCGGACCGCTGGGAGTTGCTCGGCCAGGGCACGCCACCCGACACCGACGGCGATGGCACGATCGACGCCCTCGACACCGATTCAGATGGCGACGGTTGGCCGGACTGGCTGGAAGGAGGCAACGCGACGCTGGCCGATCAACCGATCGACACGAACTGCGTGCTGGCCAGTGGCTACGACGGCATGCCGGACTATCGCGACACCAACTCGGATCCCGATGCCATCGCTGACAACGGCAGCAACAACGGCGCCATCGACACCTGCATCAATGGCGACATCACGGTGTGCGACGACAACTGTCCGCTGGTCAGCAACGCGACGCAGATCGATGCCGATAGCGATGGCCGCGGCGCGGCCTGCGATTCCAACGACGGCAATGCAAACCTGTGCAGCGACGTCGACGGCGATGGCTGCAACGATTGCGCGGGCTCCGGCCCCTTCAACATCTGGAACGACGGCACCGATACCGACTCGGACGGCAAGTGCGACATTGGCGACAACTGCCGAAACACCGCCAACGGCGGACAGGTGGACCGCGACGGTGACGGCTTGGGAGACGCCTGCGACAACTGCCCGACGATTTCCAATGCCACACAACTCAACGCCGACGGTGATTCCTACGGCGACCCGTGCGATCCGTGCCCCAACGATCCCGCCAACGACGTCGACAACGATGGCATCTGCGTCGGCGCCGGCTACAACGCGCCCAAGACCGGCGGCAACGACAACTGCCCGACAGTCGCCAACACCACGCAGACGAACAGCGATGGAGACACCCACGGCGACGCCTGCGACAACTGCCCGAACCGGACCAACGAGAACCAGAACGACGCCGATGGCGACCTGGTCGGCAACCTCTGCGACAACTGTCCGGCCATCGCCAACACGAGCCAGGCAGATCAGGATATCGACGGCTTTGGTGACGTCTGCGACGACTGCCCGACCCTGCCCGACCCGGCCCAGGATCCGCGTCTGTGCGACGCCACCAACGATCCGCCGGTGCTCACCGTGCCGGGCACGCGGACCGTGGCCGAGGAGGCGTTGCTCGTCTTCTCATCGGTGTCCGGCACCCGCATCAGCGTCGCCGACATCGACCTGCAGAGCGGCCAGATCACGGTCTCGCTCACGGTCAGCCACGGCCTGTTGACACTGGCCAGCATCACCGGTCTGACCTTCACGCTCGGCGACGGGACCGGCGATTCGATAACGGCCTTCCGCGGCACGCTGGCCAACGTCAACGCCGCGCTCGACGGCCTGCGCTATGCGCCCGTGGTCAACTACTTTGGCCCCGACAGCCTGGCCATCGGCGCCAGCGACAATGGCAACACGCCCCTCGCCAATGGCGTCAAGACCGACGTTGACAGCGTCGCCATCACGGTCACCAACGTCAACGATGCACCGGTCGCGGTCGACGACAGCGCGACCCTGCCCGAGGACAGCCCGGCGTTCGAGATCGAGGTGCTCACCAACGACACCGATCCTGACAACACGATGGTGCCCGGTACCGACACGCTGCTCATCACGCTGGTCAGCGCACCAGCACACGGCAGCGCCACCATCGCCGGCGACAGCCTGTCGGTTTTTTACACGCCGACTGCCAACTACTACGGCCCGGATGCATTCACTTACACGATCTCGGACGGTCACGGCGGCACGAGCAGCGCCACCGTCAATCTCACGGTCACCAACGTCAACGATGCACCCGATGCGGTCAACGACATCGCGACCATGCTCGAGGACAGCGGCACAATCGACCTGACGGTGTTGACCAACGACACCGACCTCGACCTCGACACCTTGACCGTCGTCAGCACCACGCAGCCGGCCAGCGGCTCGGTCAGCCACACGACCAGCCACGTCTACTTCACACCCAATCTCAACTTCAACGGCGTGGCGACGTTCAGCTACACCATCTCGGACGGCAACGGCGGCAGCGACACGGCCACGGTCACGATCACGGTCACGCCGGTCAACGACCCACCGGTCGCGGTCGACGACGCGGTGTCGACGCCAGAGGACACAGCGCTCACCATCAACGAAGCCACGCTGCTCGGCAACGACTCGGATCCGGACGGCACCACGCCCACGTTCGTCGACTTCGCGACGACGACCAGCACCCACGGCACGGTCGCCACCCAGGGCGGCAACCGAGTGCGCTACACCCCGGACGCCAATTTCAACGGCACGGCGTCGTTCACTTACCGGATCTGGGACGGCACCCTCTATGCCACCGGCACCGTCACCATCACGGTCACGCCGGTCAACGATCCCCCGGTCGCGCGCAACGATACGGCCACCACGCCGGAGGAGACTGCGGTCGACGTCGACGTGCTCGCCAACGACACCGACGTCGATCTGGAACCCCTGACCGTGGTGAGCACCGGCACGGCGCCCAGCGGCGCAATCACCCACACCGCGACCCACGTCACGTTCGTGCCCAACCTCAACTTCAATGGCGTGGCCACCTTCAGTTACACGATCAACGACGGCGCGCTCACCGCCACGGCCACAGTCAGCGTGACCGTCACCCCGGTCAACGATCTGCCGGTCGCGGTCGACGACATGACTGCGACCGCCGAAGATGTACCGGTCGACATCGCGGTGCTCGGCAACGACACCGATGTCGACGCCGACACGCTCAGCGTGCAGAGCTTTTCCCAGCCGACCCACGGCCTGGTGACGGCATCGGGCAGCCGGCTGCACTACGTGCCCGCACTCGACTGGTCGGGCGATGACAGCTTCACCTACGTGGTGTCGGATGGTCATGGCGGCACCGACAGCGCGACCGTGACCATCGCCGTCACTCCGGTCAACGACCCGCCGATCGCGGTCGACGACAGCGCGACCACCAATGAGGACGTTGCGGTCACCATTCTTGTGCTGCTCAACGACGCTGACGTCGAGGGCAGTACCCTGTTCATCCAGAGCTTTACCCAGGGCGCACACGGTTCGGTCGCGCTGGTGGCGAGCAACACCGCGTTCGAGTACGCGCCCGTGCCCAACAGCAATGGCAGTGACAGCTTTACCTACACCATTGTCGACGGCTTTGGTGGCCAGGACACGGCAATGGTGACGGTCGTCGTCACTCCGGTCAACGACGCGCCGGTGGCCGGCGCCGACAGCTACAACGTGCTCGAGAACAGCACGCTCACCACCACCAGCGTCGACGGCGTGCTGGTCAACGACTCCGATGTCGACGGCGATGCGCTGACCGCATCTCGCCTGAGCAGCGTCAGCCACGGCACGCTCACCTTCAACGCCAACGGCGCCTTCACCTACACGCCCACGACCAACTACAACGGCAGCGACAGCTTCACTTACCAGGCGCGAGATTCGAGCGGCCTGTTGTCGGCCGTGATCACCGTGCGCATCACGATCGGCGCGGTCAACTACAAGCCGGTGACCGTCGCCGACAGCTACACGACCGGCGAGGACACACCGCTCATCGTCAATGCCGGACGCGGCGTGCTGAGCAACGACTCCGACCAGGACGGCGACGCGATGACGGCGCAACCCGTGGCCGGCCCGGGCCACGGCGCGCTCACGCTCAATGCCGACGGGTCGTTCAGCTACACGCCGGTCGCCAACTACCATGGCGCCGACAACTTCACCTACCAGGCGACGGACGGGATCGACAACTCGACGGTCACCACCGTCAGCCTGACCATCACCTCGGTCAACGACCTGCCGGTGGCCAATCCGGACAGCTACAATACCGACGAGAACGCTACGCTCAACGTCCTGGTCGCCAGCGGTGTGCTCGCCAATGACAGCGACGTCGAGGGCCCGCTCACGGCGTCGGTCTCGACCACGACCCAGCACGGTGCACTGACGCTCAACGCCAACGGCTCGTTCAGCTACGCGCCGACCGCCAACTACAACGGTCTCGACACCTTCACCTATCGCGCCACCGACAGCGACGGCGCGGTGGCCTACGCGGTGGTGACGATCGCGATCGGCGCCGTGCCCAACGCGCCAGTAGCCATGGCCGACAGCTACACCGTGGCCGAGGACGGCACGCTCAACGTCAACGTCGGCAGCGGCGTGCTGAGCAACGACACCGACGCCGACGGCGACAACTTGACCGCGGTGCTGGTCATCGACGTCGGCCACGGCTCGCTTAACCTGCGGCCCAACGGCTCCTTCACCTACGCGCCCAACCCCAACTACTTTGGCACCGACACTTTCGTGTACTACGCCAGCGACGGCGCACTGCACTCGTCCAACATCACGGTCACCGTTACGGTGACCGCAGTCAACGACCCTCCGGTGGCAACTGCCGACAGCTACAGCACCACCATCGACTCAGTTTTGACGGTCGCAGCACCGGGCGTGCTCGGCAACGACAGCGACGTCGAGGGCACGGCGTTGAGCGCGGTCATCGCCACCAGCGTCGCCCATGGCACGCTCGCGCTCAACACTGACGGTTCGTTCGTCTACACGCCGGCAGCCAGCTACACTGGCGGCGACAGCTTCACGTATCGCGCCAGCGACGGAACCGCGCAGTCCAACCAAGCCACCGTCACCATCAATGTCGGCATCGTCAACCGACCACCGGTCGCGGTCGACGATGCATTGACCGTGGCCGAGGACGCCGCGCTCACGCGCACCGCCCCCGGCCTGCTGGCCAACGACACGGATGCCGACGGCAACCCGCTGACCGCAGCGGCGGTGACGCAGCCCAGCCACGGGTCGCTGTCGCTGCAGGCCAACGGCGCCCTGGTCTACACGCCGGCCGCCAACTACAACGGCGCCGATGGCTTTACCTACCAGGTGAACGACGGGCTGGCGCAATCCAACGTCGCCACCGTCGCCATCACGGTGACACCGGTCAATGACCCGCCGGTCTGGGTGTTCCCGGGCGTCAACGAGTTGCGCAACGTGACCGAGGGCCAGCGGCTGACCTTCACGCTGCTGGCGACCGACCTTGACGGCGACAGCACAACCTACGGCCACCAGACGGCGCTGCCTCCGTTCGCGACGCTGGATGCGTTGACCGGTGCCTTCGAGTGGACCCCGGCCTACAGCGATGCCGGGACCTACGTCATCACTTTCACTGCCACCGACGGCGTGGCCTCGGTCCAGCGCGACGTGACCATCGAAGCGGCCTTCATCGACGTCGACGGCGACGGCCTGCCCGACACCTGGGAGCCGAGCGTCGGCCTCGATCCGGCCAACCAGGACTCGGACAACGACACGATCTCGGACCGAGTCGAGGTCGGCGACTGGCGCAACCCGACCAACACCGACGGCACCGACGCCATCGACGCGGTCGACATCGATTCGGACAACGACGGCGTGCTGGACTCGATCGAGGCCGGCGACGCCAGCCTGACCACGCCGCCGGTCGACAGCGACGGCGATAACCTGGCCGACTACCGCGATCCGGACTCGGACAACGACACAGTCGACGACGGCAGCGACAACTGCCGGCTGCTGGCCAACACCGATCAGCTTGACACCGACGGCGATCTGCAGGGCGACCTGTGCGACACCGACGATGATGACGACGGCGTGCTCGACAGCGCGGACAACTGCCCGCTCGTCGCCAATGCCGGCCAGGCCGACGCCGACCACGACGGCATCGGCGACGCCTGCGATACCCCATGCGGCAACGGCGTCATCGAGTCGCCCGAGGTCTGCGACGACGGCGACGCTGAAAGCGGCGACGGCTGCACCGCCAGCTGCCAGGTCGAAGCTGGCTACGCCTGCACCGGCGAACCCAGCGTCTGTGTGCAGCGCTGCGGCAACGGCAGCATCGACCTGGGCGAAGGCTGCGACGACGGCGATGCCGCCAGCGCTGACGGCTGCTCGGCCAGCTGCCAGGTCGAGACCGGGTGGACCTGCACCGGCAATCCCTCGGTGTGCACGATGTCTGCGATCGACAGCGACCACGATGGCGTGGTGGATGCGCTGGACAATTGCCCGGGTATCGCCAACACCGACCAGGCAGACTGGGACAATGATGGCTTTGGCAATGCTTGCGACGAAGACGCGCAGAACGACGGCGTCGACGACAACCTGGCGGTCAGCGGCGGTGGCTGCACCTGTGCCAGCAACGGTGGCACGCAGACGCCGCTGTGGCTGCTGGTGGTGCTGTTGATCCTCGCCGGGTGCCGCCGTTCACGCGGCTGAGACAACGGCGACACGCAAGGTTTCCGCACGGCATAGATGCACCGACCGCGGCCGGCTGGTAGAATACGGCTGCACGAAACGCCGTCCGGGAGGCCTGCATGGGCTGCCGCGTACTCATTTTTGCGCTCGCTTTGTGTTTGCCGCTCGCGATCGGTACTCGGGCAACCGCACAGACGATCTGGTTCAGCGACAATTTCGACGGGGCCTGCGCCGATTCGACCACCTTTGGCGCAGCGCCCTATTCGTACGGCTGGCTGGCCAACTACGCCAGCGTCGACCCCTGGCGCACCGATTGGAACGGCGGGGTTTCGCCCACCACCGACGAGCCTGGTACCTTTGGTGGGACCCTCGACTACGCCGAGAACTTCCTGCTGACCGGCCACCCGACCTGGAACAACTACCGGATCCAGGCCACCATGACCAATACCGACGACGACAGCATGGGGTTGGTCATCCGCTACAGCAGCACCGATTCGTTCTACACTTGCTACCTGTCGAACCAGTCTTACCCCACGTGCGGCGCCAGCGGTGGCACTGGCATCCGGCTCGATCGAGTCGGCGGCTCGGGCTGCACAGAACTGGCCAGCAATACGTCGTTCCTCTACGGGCGCGCGGGCGAGATCTACACGATGCGGCTGACCGCCAACGGCGGGGCCATCACCTGCGAGGTCGACACCAACCGGGACGGCGATTTTGCCGACGCCGGCGAAACCCTCACCTATGCGGATGCGAGCCCGTTGCCTGCGGGCCGCGCCGGGCTGTTCTCCTACGACAACGGAAACAACAACGGCTCGCTCATCTTCGACAGCGTTGTCGTCTCTGGCTGGGACCTCGGCTGGAGCACTGATAGCGATGGCGACCTGATCCCCGACGCAACCGAGACCGCCTACGGCACCAATCCCAACCTCGCCGACTCCGACTACGACAACATCAGCGACCGTTACGAGTTCGGAGCTCTTTCAATGGCCCGCGACAGCGACGGCGACGGCACCATCGACGCGCTCGACCCCGACTCGGACAACGACGGTCTGTACGACTTCGTCGAGCAGGGCAACCAGCCTGTCAACACTGCACCGACCAATACCGACGGCGACTGCCTGCCCAACTACCGCGACCTCGATTCGGACGGCGATGCCATCAACGATTGGGATGGCAACGCGACCTGGAACCCGTGCGCCAACGGCGTGACCACGGGTTGTGACGACAACTGCCCGTACAATTCAAACGCTGGCCAGGGCGACACGACCGACAACGACCACAGCGGAACGGTCTGCGACACCGCCGACGCCAACGCCAATGTCTGTTCCGACATCGACAACGACACCTGCAACGATTGCGTGAGCGGCACCTTCAACTGGCGCAGCGACGGCACCGACACCGACACCGACGGCCGCTGCGACGCCGGCGACCCGGACGATGACAACGACCGCATCTGCGACCCGGGCGCACCTGCGACCTGGCAGTGCACGGGCAGCGACAACTGCCAGTTCGTCGCCAACGCCAACCAGGCCAATGCAGACGGCGACGCGACGGGCGACGCCTGCGACGTCTGCCCTGACGACGCCCTGAACGACTCGGACGGCGATGGCATCTGCGTCGGTGCGCGCTTCAGCGCGCCCAAGACAGCTGGCAAC
>Ga0315268_10001904_pt1 | contig 23983 bp, 27 predicted proteins | sample C1_top_MG_FD_204535 | JGI IMG/M metagenome (GOLD analysis project Ga0315268, IMG submission 204535) | Sediment microbial communities from Yellowstone Lake, YNP, Wyoming, USA - C1_top | ecosystem: Environmental > Aquatic > Freshwater > Lake > Sediment | place: USA: Wyoming | collected 2017-08-01
AAAGAGAAAAGGCTTCGTGAAGCGGAAATTAACTGTTCAGATAAACGGTGAAGAGGGAGCCGACGCCCACCTGGCTGGCCACTTCCACCCGGCCACCGTGGGCCTCAATAATAGCCTTGACCAAACTCAGACCCAGACCCAGGCCGCGCTGCGACCGGCTCCTATCGCCACGGTACAGACGATCCCAGATCTTAGGAATTTCTTCCGGAGGAATCCCCACGCCGGTGTCCTTGATGGCCACTATTTTCTGGCGCCCCTGTTCGTAAGCCGCCACTTCGATGCGGCCACCCGGAGGGGTATATTTGACGGCGTTATCCAGCAAATTGGCCAGGGCCTGCCTGAGGCGGGTGGCGTCCGCGGTGACATAGAGTTCTGAGGGGTAGCTAGCGGCAAGGTCAATCTGCTTTTCTTCCGCCGCCAAGCGGTAAAGCTCCAGGAGCTCTCCCAGCAGACGGGAGATATTCACCGACTCCAGTCTAAGGCTTAAGGTGCCGGCCTCCGCCTCGGAGATATCCATGAGCGCGGTTAGCAAGGTGCCGATCTTCTCGGCTTCCTCCAGGCAATCGGCCAGGGCCTCCTGACAGGCGCCGGGCTGGCCCTGGGCTTGCAAAGCCACCTCGGCGGTGCCCCTCATCCGGGTGAGGGGCGTTCGTAAATCATGGGCCACGTTATCCAGGGTCTCTCGCATACCGTGAATCAAACCACTGATTCTGTCCAGCATCTGGTTGAACAGCCGGGCCAACTCATCCAACTCGTCTCCCGTCGGCCCCACCGGGGCCCGGGCTTCCACCTTACCCGTGGCCGTAATGGTGCGCACTGTCTGGAGGAGATGACGGATAGGCCGCAGCGCCCGGCCGGCCAGGAAATACCCTCCCACCAAGCCCAGCAGGATAACGGGGATGGTGACCCCAAGAGCCACCCGGCGGAAATTTTCCAGCAGTTCCTCCCGGCCTCCCGTGTTCTTTCCCACCTGGAGAATAAAGCCATCCGGTAGTTTGGCCGTGGCGATCTCCAGGACATTTTCCCCGTCCCGAGCTTTGAGCCGGAGTCCGTCTTTCTCTCCGCCCTGGCCCTCCAGCCGGTTCAGGTCGAAATCGGCCCATTGATCCGGAATATTCAGGAACAGCGTCTGGTTTCTGGGACCGGCCACTCGCACGAAGAAGATATTGGGCTTGCCGGCGTACTTTTCAAACTTGAGGTCGTTTCTCAGGGCGATCATTTTTCCGGCCCGATATTGGGCCTGATAATCTTTCAGTTTCGCTTGGATGATTTCCTGGTCTTTTTGGCGGAGAGTAGAGGAAAGGAAAAAGTAGGCGGATAATAGGATGGCCGAGGAACTGAGGAAAAAGATCACTGAGAACCACAGGGTCAGCCGCACGCTGATCTTCTGGCGGGCGCGGTTAAGGAAGTTTAAGGACATAACCCACTCCCCGGATGGTATGGATCAGTTTCTCTTCAAAATCACGGTCCACTTTGTGCCGCAATCGACAGACCAACACGTCCACCACGTTGGTCTGCGGGTCAAAATCCAACTCCCACACATGCTCCAGAATCATGGTTTTGGATATGGCCCGCCCGGCATGGCGCAGGAGATACTCCAGCAGGGCGAATTCCCGGGGTTGCAGGTTGATCTCCACCCCGCCTCTTAGAACCTTCCTGGTCAGAAGATCCAGGGACAGGTCCCCCCACTCCAGGCGGGCGGCGTGGGCGGCGCCGCTGGCCCGGCGGAGCAGGGCCTGGAGTCGGGCCAGGAGTTCGGAGAAGGAAAAGGGCTTGGTGAGGTAGTCGTCACTCCCGGTTTGCAGCCCCTTGACCCGGTCATCCACGGCGCGCTTGGCGCTCAGGATGATCATAGGGACATTGACCTTATTCCGCCTGACCTCTTCGATCAGGCTCAGGCCGTCCAATTTGGGGAGCATCAGGTCGACGATGGCCGCGTCGTAGGACTCGGTTAAAGCCAGGTGCAGGCCTTCCTGGCCGTCCGCGGCATGGTCCACTGCATAACCCGCCTGTTTCAACCCCTTGATAATAAAAGAGGCGATCTTCAGGTCATCTTCAACCAATAAGATGCGCATAACCCCGGGTTATCCCTTTAGGCAGGCCGGGGGAGGCGGGGCCGTTGGGCCCTGCCTCCCCCGGCTATTTAAAATCCCCCTTAAAGGATTGGGGGAGGGGGTTGTGGGGGGAGGGGGCAAGGGCGGGTGCCCTTGGCCCTCTCCCCCACGAATCTTTTAAGCGCCCTTGACTGCGTTGACCTGGCGGGTGAGGCGGGAGACCTTGCGGGCTGCGGCCCGCCAGTGCAAGGTGCCTTTGCCCGCGGCCCGGGCGATGACCGGGACGGCTCGGGTCAGGGCCGCCTGGGCCTCTTCACCCTGGCCCCGGGCCACGGCCTGGCGCACCTCCCGGACCACGCTCTTCACCCGGGTTTTGCGGCTCTGGTTGCGTAACCTACGTTTCCTATTCTGTCGGTTCCGCTTCTCTGCGGATAAATGTCTGGCCAAAGGTGCCTCCTTGGAAAAAATCGCCTCTTAAATGTCTCTTAAGCCCGCGGGTTTGTCAAGCCTCCGGCCGGGGCGACTGCCGGAAAAAGGCCAGAAAATAGCCCACCCCGGAGGCCACGGTGACGAACAGGGCCAGCCACAGCAGGGCCGTCCCGAGGCGGTAGAAGTCCAGGAGGTGGGAGGAATGGTGCAGGATGAGGGCCGCCAGGGCCATCATCTGCAGCAGGGTCTTGGTCTTGCCCCAACGGTCCGGGGCCAGGATGGTGCCTTCCGCCGCGGCCAGCCCCCGGAGGCCGGTGACCGCCAGTTCCCGGCCGATGATGACGAAGGCCATCCAGGCGGGGACGCCGTCCTTCAGGGGGATGAGCATGATGAGGGTGGCGGAGACCAGGAGCTTGTCCGCCAGTGGGTCCATGAATTTGCCGAAGCGGCTCACCAGGCGCTGGCGCCGGGCCAGGAAGCCGTCGAAGAAGTCCGTGGCCCCCGCGGCTACAAACACCAGGGCGGCCAGAAAAGCCACCACCGGGCGGTCCTGGGCCAAGCGCAGCAGCACCACCATCACCGGGATGGCGGCGATGCGCGTGCCCGTGAGGATGTTGGGCAGGTTCCAGAAGTCGGTGGGCTTCTCCATCTCAGCTTTTCCGGGCCCGCTCCCAGTCCTCCAGGAACTTTTTCAGCCCCGCGTCCGTCAGGGGGTGCTTGATGAGCTGCATGAGCACGCCGAAGGGGATGGTGGCGATATCCGCGCCCGCCAGCGCGCCTTCCAGGACGTGCAGGGGATGGCGCACGGAGGCCACGATGATCTCCGTGTCAAAGCCGTAGTTCTCGAAGATGGCCACCACCTGCTCCACGATCTCCATGCCCCGGTGGTTGATGTCGTCCAGGCGGCCGATGAAGGGGCTGACGTAGGCGGCCCCGGCCTTGGCGGCCAAGAGGGCCTGAATAGGCTGGAAAATCAGGGTCACGTTGACCTTGATGCCCTCCACCGACAGGCGCCGGGTGGCCTTGAGGCCGTCCGGGGTCATGGGGATCTTCACCGCCACCCATTCGTGGATTTGGGCCAGTTGGCGGGCCTGGGTGAGCATGCCCGCTTCGTCGGTGGCTGTGACCTCGGCGCTCACCGGCCCCTGCACCAGCTCGCAAATCTTGCGGATCAGGTCGGCAAACTGCTTGTCGGTTTTGATGCCCGCCTTGGCGCACAGGCTGGGATTGGTGGTGACGCCGTCCACCAGCCCCAGGCTGTGGGCCTCCTGGATTTCTTTTAAGTCCGCGGTGTCGATGAAGAATTTCATAAGCCTCCCGTGAGATTATAAGTCAGGAGCCGCCGCGCTGGAAGCGCTTGAGGCAGCCTTCGGAGCAGAAAAAGTAGTCCCGCCCGTCTTTTTGGGTCTTGAGGGCCTCCCGCCGGGGAATGAAGGTGCCGCACACCGGGTCCTTGACCAGTTCCTCGGCCTCCCGGCCCTCCCGGGGGCGGGAGGAGGGCCGCCCCAAACCCAGGGACTGGGCCACCTTCTTGAAGATGAGGTAGCCTATAAGGCCCAGGGCCAAACCCAGCAGCAGGCGTTGCATCGCTTAAATTTCCCCTCAAGTGAGCGGCTGCAGGGCCTCCCGGTCCCGGGGGGCCAGCTCGCCCAGGAGCTCCGCCGCAGCCTTCTTGAGCACCGGGTGCCAGGCCTCCGGCGCGATCTCCGCCAAGGGCACCAGCACAAAGGCCCGGCGGTGCAGCTCCGGGTGGGGGACCACCAGGTCCCCGGCGGAGATGGCCTCGCCGCCGTAGAGGAGGAGGTCCAGGTCGATGAGGCGGGGGCCCCAGCGCTCCCCCCGGACCCGGCCCAGGTCCTCCTCCACCCGGCGCAGCACCCGGAGGAGCTCCTCCGGAGCCAATCTGGTGCGCACCATGGCCACCGCGTTGACGTACCAGGGCTGCTCCGGCGGCCCCAGGGGCGGGTTCAGGTAAAACCGGGAGACCCGCACCACCTCGACTTCTTCCGCCTGGGCCAGGAGCCGCAGGGCCTCCTCAAGCTGCCGCCGGGGCTCCCCCAGGTTGGCCCCCAGGCCGATGTAAGCGATGACCGGATACCTTTCCGTGATGGCCGCGGGTCCTAAGACCATGGTGCGTGATTTGGGGGGAGGGCAGGGGTTGTTGGACCCTGTCCTCCCCCCCAAATCTCTCATCCTATCTTCCCCAACCGTGATAGCGCCTCTTCCAGGCGTTCTTTGGGCACGGTGAGGGCCAGGCGCACGTAGCCTTCCCCGGGCTCCCCCAGGCCCACGCCGGGGATGACCACGATGCCGGCCTGGTCCAGCAGGTGCGAGGCAAAGCCTATGGAGGTCAGGCCCTGGGGCACCGGCAGCCAGAGGTAAAAGGTGGCTTTGGGAGGCTCCACGTCGTAGCCCAGCTTTTTCAGGCCACCCACCAGCAGGTCCCGGCGCTCTTGCAGGATGCGGCAGTTCTCGGCCACGCAGCTCTGGTCCGAATCCAGGGCGGCGATGCCCGCCAGCTGGATGGCGTTGAAGGCCCCGGAGTCGATGTTGCTCTTGATTTTGCCCAGCGCGGCCAGGACCTCCCGGTTGCCCACCGCCATCCCCAGGCGCCAGCCCGTCATGTTATAGGTCTTGGACAGCGAATGGAACTCGATGCCCACTTCCTTGGCCCCGGGCGCTTCCAGGAAGCTGGGGGGCTTGAAGCCGTCAAAGGCCAGTTCGGTGTAGGCCGCGTCGTGCACCGCGATGATGCGGTGCTCCCGGCAGAAGTCCGCGGCCTGGGCGAAAAACTCCCGATCCGCCACCGCCGCGGTGGGATTGTTGGGGTAATTGAAGAACATGGCCTTGGCGTCCCGGGCCTGCAGGGGCGGGATGGCCTTGAGGTCCGGCAGGAAGCCGTTTTCCCGCAAGAGCGGCATGAAGTGGCAGTAGCCGCCGGCGAAGATAGTGCCCATCTGGTACACCGGGTAGGCTGGGCTGGGCACTAGGTTGAGGTCCTCGGGGTCGTTGATCCCTAAGGGCAGGTGGGCCAGGCCCTCCTTGGAGCCGATGAGGGTGAGGACTTCCGACTCCGGGTCCAGCTCCACCCCGAAGCGCCTTTGATACCAGCGGGCCACGGCCTCCCGGAAGAGGTTCATGCCGGAGTAGAGGGGGTAGCGGTGGGTGCTGGCGTCCCTGACGGCTTCCCGCATTTTCTCCACGATGAACGCAGGCGTGGGCAGGTCCGGGTCCCCCACCCCCAGGTCGATGATGTCCACGCCCCGGGCCCGCACCTCTTCCTTCTTTTCGTCGATGGCCTTGAAGAGGTAGGGGGGGATCCGGTCCAGGCGGGCGGCAGGCTGAAAAAAGGTGGTCATCCGGTCTCTTCCTCTGCGATCACGGGATTCTTCAGGGCGCCGACGCCTTCCACCCGCACCTCGATAAGGTCGCCGGGCTGCATGGGGCCGATGCCGGCGGGGGTGCCGGTGGCGATGACGTCTCCGGGGAGCAGGGTCATGACCCGGGAGATGAAGGCCACCAGGTAGGCCACGGGGAAGACCAGGTTGCGGGTGCTGGAGTGCTGCCGGCGCTCGCTGTTGAGGTAAGCCTCCACCAGGAGGTTGTCCGGGTCGGGGATGTCGGTTTCAATCCAGGGGCCCAGGGGCGCAAAGGTATCAAAAGACTTGGCCCGGGTCCACTGGCCGTCCTTTTTCTGCAGGTCCCGGGCGGTGACGTCGTTCGCGGCGGTGTAGCCCAGGATGTAGTCCAGGGCCCGGGCTTCGGACACCCGGCGGGCGGGACGGGCCATCACCACCGCCAGCTCCGCCTCGTAGTCCACCCGGCGGGACATCCGGGGGCAGACGATGGGCTCCCCCGGGCCGATGACCGAGGTGCCGGGCTTGAGGAACAGGAGGGGCTCCTCCGGCAGGGGGTTGCCGAGCTCCGCGGCGTGGTCCCGGTAGTTGAGCCCTAAGGCCACGATCTTGCTGGGCTCGCAGGGGGCCAGGAGAGTAACATCCCCCAGGGCCAGGACTTCGCCGCTCTTGACGAGGCCGGCGCCGGCAAAAGGGGAGTCCCACAAGGGGAAGACCTGCTCCCCCTCCAGGAGGCCGTATCCCGTCCGGCCCTCCAGTGCGAAACGTACGAGCCGCATTATTTCAGTCCCAGGACGTCCTGCATGTCGTAGAGGCCCGGGGGCTGCTGGGCGATCCAGAGCGCGGCCTTCACCGCGCCCCGGGCGAAGTTGTCCCGGTTGTGGGCCCGGTGGATGATCTCCAGCCGCTCGCCGATGCCGCCGAAGAGCACCGTGTGCTCGCCGACGATGTCCCCGGCCCGGACCGTCTGGACGCCGATCTCCTCTTTGGTGCGCTCGCCGATGAGGCCCTTGCGCTCGTACACCCCCACCTTTTCCAGGTCCCGGTTGAGGGCGTGGGCGATGACCTGGGCCAGCTTCACCGCGGTGCCGCTGGGCGCGTCCTTTTTCAGGCGGTGGTGGGCCTCGACGATCTCCACGTCGTAGCCGTCGCTGAGCACCCGGGCGATGTCCGCCACCACCTTGAACATCAGGTTCACCCCCACGCTCATGTTGGGCGCGAAGACCAGGCGGGTGCGGGCCGCCAGGGCGTGGATCTCGGCGATCTGGGCCGGGGAAAAGCCGGTGGTCCCCAGGACCATGGCCTTGCCCGCGGCGGCCACCTCCTTGAGGTGCGCCAGGGACGGCTCGGGATGGGTGAACTCAATGAGGACCTCGCCCTGGGGCAGGACTTGGGCCAGGGAGTCCGCCACCTTGAGGCCCTTCCTGCCCAGGCCCGCCACCTCGCCCACATCCTGGCCCACCGCGGGGTGGCCGGGCTTCTCCAGCGCGCCCGAGAGGGCGATGCCCTCCGCGGCCTCAATCATATGGATGATGCGGGCGCCCATGCGGCCCCCGGCGCCGGACACAATGGCGTGGATCATATGGCCTCCGGAAAAGCAGGGGTCAGAGGCCAGGGGTCAGGGGCCAGAAAAACCCCATCTGACCCCTGATCCCTGACCCCTAATCCCTATTTAATCAAGCCGTACTTCTGCATGACCCGGCGCAGCTTGTCTTCGTTGGCCGGGGCCATGGGGCACAGGGGCTGGCGCACCTCGCCGGTGATTTTGCCCAGAAACTTCATGGCCGTCTTGACCGGCGCCGGGTTGGTCTCGTAGAACATGGCCTCCGTCAGGGGCCACATCTTGTAGTGCAGCTTCTTGGCCCCTTCCAGGTCGCCTTTGAAGAACGCGGCGCACATGCCCGCCATGTCGCCGGGGACCACGTTGGAGACCACCGAAATCACCCCCATGCCGCCCACGCACAGCAGCGGAAAGGTGGTGAAATCGTCGCCGGAGAGCACGGTGATCTTATCGCCGCACAACTCCAGGGTCTTGCAGCCCTGCTTCAGGTCCCCGGTGGCGTCCTTGAGGCCGACGATGTTGGGGAGCTCCGCCAGCCGGGCCATGGTCTCGGGCAGCAGGTTGACGCTGGTGCGCCCCGGCACGTTATAGACCACGATGGGGATCTTGGTCTGCGAGGCGATGGTCTTATAGTGCTGAAACAGCCCCTCCTGGGTGGGTTTGTTGTAGTAAGGAGTGATCATCAGGGCATAGTCCGCCCCTGCGGCCTCGGCGTGCTTGGTCAGCTCCAGGGACTCGGCGGTGCTGTTGGAGCCCGACCCGGCGATTACCGGCACCCGCTTTTTCACCTGGTCGACGCAGGTCTCCACCACCCGTTTGTGCTCGGCGTGGGACAGGGTGGGGGACTCCCCGGTGGTGCCGCAAGGCACGAGGCCGTTAATGCCTCCCTCGATCTGGAACTCGATGAGTTCCCGATAGGCCTGTTCATCAAACTGGCCGTTCTTGAAGGGAGTGACGATGGCCGTGAAAGCTCCTTTTAACATGGTGCTCCCTCCTTACCTGAGTTCATCTGCCCACAACTCGCCCTGAAAGACCACCAGGGCTTCCCCTTCCAGGGCTACGCCGGTGAAGCCGTCGCCCTGGGGTTGAAAGTGAACAGTCAGGGCCTCGCCGCCCCGGGTGTGCACGGTGGCCGGGGAGGCTGCCCGGCCCAGGCGGGCGGCGACCAGGGCCGCGGCCACCGCGCCGGTGCCGCAGGCCAGGGTTTCGTCCTCCACCCCGCGCTCGTAGGTGCGCAGAAAGAGCTCCCGGGGCCCCCCGAAGGAGACGAAGTCCACGTTGGTCCCCGCGGGCTGAAAAAGGGCATGGAAGCGCATCTCCCGGCCCCAGGACGTAACTGGCACCTGCTCCAGGTCGGCCACGGGGATGACCACGTGGGGCACCCCCACCCGGATGAAGTGGCCGGTCAAGGTCTCCCCGTCCAGGGGAATGGTTTGCTCCAGTTTCAGGCCGCCCACCCCGGTCATCTCCAGGCGCACCCGGCGGCCGTTAACCTGGGCGTGAATAATCCCCGCCAGGGTTTCGAAGCTGAGCGCGGCCGGGGCCAGCCCCTGCAGCACCGCGAAGCGGGCGGCGCAGCGCCCGCCGTTGCCGCACATCTCCGGCTCCGAGCCGTCGGCGTTGTAAAAGCGCCACCCGAAGTCGGCCTTCTCCGAGTTTTCAATAAGGATGAGGCCGTCCGCGCCCACCCCCACCTGGCGGTGGCAGACCCGCCGGGCAAAGGCGGGCTGGCCGGCCTCGGGGAGGAACCGGGCGCGGTGGTCAATGAGCACGAAGTCGTTGCCGCCGCCGTGCATCTTGAAAAAGGGGAGGCGCGCTGGATTTGTCGGCGTCATAAAATCACCGAGATCAAGGGGCACCGCGTGCCGTGCCCCAGAAATTAACAGCCGGGGGCGGCTGTTCTCCGTTTTTCCTTATTTCAGGAACTCGGGGATGGACTCCCCCCAGGTAAGCTGGCGGTAAGTCTCCCGCTTTCTGATAACATAAAATTCGGCGCCCTGCACCAAGATTTCCGGCACCCGGGGGCGGGCGTTGTAGTTGGAGCTCATGGAGAAGCCGTAGGCGCCGGCACTCATCACCGCCACCAGCTCGCCGGGGGCAAAGGCCGGCATCTTCCGGTCCCGGGCCAGGAAGTCCCCGGACTCGCAGATGGGCCCCACCAGGGAGGACGTAAGTTCGGGCCGGGGGCGCTGCAGGACCGGCTGCACCCCGTGGTAGGAGCCGTAGAGGCTGGGCCGGGCCAGGTCGTTCATGCCCGCGTCCACGATGATGAAGTGCTTGGCCTCGGTGTCCTTGGTGTAGAGCACCTTGGTCACCAGGATGCCGGCGTTGCCCACCAGCACCCGGCCGGGCTCCAGGATGAGGGTGCACTTGAGGCCCTGGAGCTGGGCCAGGATCTGTTGGCCGTACTCCGAGGGGTGGGGGGGCTCCTCCCGGTCGTAGGTGATGCCCAGACCGCCGCCCAGGTCCAGGTAGCGGATGTGGATGCCCAGCTCTTGCAGGCGCTTGATGAGCTCCTTGAGGCGGGCCAGGGCCTCCACGAAGGGCCCCACCTCGGTGATCTGGGAGCCGATGTGGCAGGCCGCGCCCAGGACTTCCAGGTGCGGCAGCTCCCGGGCCCGGCGGTAGTCCTCCAGGGCCCGCTCCAGGTCGATGCCGAACTTGTTCTTCTTGAGCCCGGTGGAGATGTAGGGGTGGGTTTGGGGGTCGATATCGGGGTTGATGCGCAGGCCTACGGGGGCCTTTTTGCCCAGGCGGCCGGCCAGGCGGTTGATGGCCCCCAGCTCCTGGGAGGACTCGAGGTTGAAAAGGAGGATGCCGGCCCTGAGCGCTGCCCGGATTTCTTCGGGGCGCTTGCCCACGCCGGAGTAGACGATCTTGCCCGGGTCCACCCGGGCCTTCAGGGCCCGGTGGAGCTCGCCGCCGGAGACGATGTCCGCGCCCCCGCCCAGGCGGGCGAAGAGGCGCAGGATGGCCAGGTTGGCGTTGGCCTTCACCGCAAAGCAGACGATGTGGGGGAAGCCCTGGAACGCGGCGTCAAAGACCTGGTAGTGGTGGGTCAGGGTGGCGCTGCTGTACAGGTAAAAGGGGGTGCCCACCTTCCCGGCGATGCGCCGGACGGGCACCTCTTCGCAGTGGAGTTCACCGTTTTTGTAATGGAAATGGTGCATAGAATATCAGTTTCAGGTTCCAGGTTCCAGGTGTCAGAAGTTTCATTTTATCTTTTTGCCGAAAGCTGACACCCGACACCTGACACCTAATAAGTAATGGCCGTTTCCTCCGAGGGCAGGCTCTCGTTGGCCCGGCGGGTGGCGTCCACCGCGGTGACGACATAGCGGTAAGCCTTGCCCCTCACCGCCAGGGTGTCCACGTACATGGGCTTGGTGACCAGCTCCCGGTTCAGCAGGGTAAACCTCTCCTCCCCGGGGCCGCGGCGGTAGATGCGGTAGCCGGCCAGGTCCGGGGCGGGGCTGGGGTCCCAGTGCAGCTCCACGCCGGTCTTGCCGGCCGTGGCCACCACGTTGATGAGGGGCGGCGGCGGCGCCAGCTTCTCCGGCAGGGCCGTGCGGGTGATGGAGTCGGCGCTTTCCAGGAAATCCGGCCCCACCTTCCGCAGGGCCCGCACTTTGTAAGTATATTCCACATCGTTGAGTACGGAAAGGTCCTGGAACCGGGGCCCCGGCACCGGCCCCGGGGTCACCTTGATCCAGGTGACTCCCCCGGAGCGCCGGTAAATGACATAGCCGGCCAGGTCCCGGGCCGGGCTGCCGTCGACAAGGCGGGTCACCGGGCTCCAGGTGAGCTGCACCAGCTTGTCCCCGGGCACGGCCTTGAGGTCCCCCGGGGCCCGGGGGAGCGTCCCCCAGGCAGAGCTCACTACCCGGGAGTAGGCCCCGTTGTGGCCCCCGGGCTCGTAGGCCGCCACCCGGTAGTAATAGCGCCGGTCGGGCACCGGGTTGGGGTCCCGGTAAGAGAGGGCCTCGCCCTTGACGGTGCCCACCTTGGGGTAGGCCAGGTCGATTTCCGCCAGCAGGCCGAAGTTGCTCGCCGGTGGCGGGGAGCCCTCCACCCCTTGGGCTTCGGCCCGGTAGACCCGGCAGCCCGCCACCTGGGTCAGGGGCTGGCCCAGGAGGTTTTCCTTGGGGAGGGTCCAGTTGAGGAGCAGGCCCTCGCCTTCCTGGCTCAGGCGCAGGTCCTTGACGGGGCCGGGGACAATGGTGTCCGGGTCCAGGGGGGATGCTTTCTTGCCGCACCCCGCCAGCAGGATGAGGACCAGGAGGAGAAGGGGCCGGAGGAGGCTAAATTTTTTGTTCATGGAGGTGCAGTCCCAGTTCCGCTTCGGTTTTTTCCAGGGCTTCGGCCACCCGCTCCGGCGCGGTGCCGCCGGGGGAGCGGCGGCGGGCCACGGCGTGCTCCACTTTCAGCCAGTCAAAGACGTCCGCCTGGGCTGTAGGCGCGAACTTCTGAATTTCCTCCAGGCTCAGGTCCCATAACTCTTTGCCCAGCTCTTCGGCGCGGCGCACCAGGGCCCCCGCCTGTTCGTGGGCGGTGCGGAAGGGGACCCCCTGGCTGGCCAGGTAGTCCGCCAGGTCTGTGGCCGTGAGAAAGCCGCCTTTAAGGGCTGCGGCCATCCGCTCCGGGCGCAGCGTCAGGGCCTCCAGCAGGCCGGCCATGAGGGCCACCGCGCCTTTCACCGTGTCCACGGCGTCAAAGAGGGGCTCCTTGTCCTCCTGGAGGTCCCGGTTATAAGTGAGGGGCAGGCCCTTCATAGTCATGAGGAGGGCGAAGAGGCTGCCTGAAACCCGGCCGGCCTTGCCCCGGATGAGCTCGGGGACGTCGGGGTTCTTCTTCTGGGGCATGATGGAGCTGCCGGTGGCGTAGCCCTCGGGGAGCTCCACGAAGCCGAACTCGGAGCTGGACCAGAGGATGAGCTCCTCCGCCAGGCGGCTCAGGTGAATCATGATGATGGCCGCGTGGGCCAGAAATTCCAGCAGAAAATCCCGGTCGCTCACCGCGTCCAGGCTGTTCTTGAAGACCTCCGGGAACCCAAGCTGGGAGGCGGTGTATTGGGGGTCGATGGGAAAGGTGGTGCCCGCCAGCGCTGCGGCCCCCAGGGGGGACACTTTAATGCGGGCCAGGGATTCGGTGAGACGGGCCATGTCCCGGCGCCACATTTCGTCGTAGGCCAGCAGGTGGTGGCTGAAGAGCACGGGCTGGGCCCTCTGTAAGTGGGTATAGCCCGGCATGATCACCTCGAAGTAGCGGCGGGCCAGGCGCACCCCGACCCGGCGCAGGTCGGTGAGACCGGTGAGCAGGGCCTCCACCTCTCCCGCCAAGTAGAGGCGCACGTCCAGGGCCACCTGGTCGTTGCGGCTGCGGGCGGTGTGGAGCTTACGCCCGGTCTCGCCGATTTTGGCGATGAGCGCGGCCTCCACCGCCATGTGGATGTCCTCCGCGGCCGGGTCGAAGGCAAACTGGCCGGTTTCCATTTCCCGGCGGATGTCCTCCAGACCCTGGACGATTTGCTCCGCCTCCGCCGCCGTGATGATGCCCTGGCGGGCCAGCATCCGGGCATGGGCCACGGAGCCGTCCAGGTCTTGCCGGAAAAGGCGCCGGTCAAAGTCCAAAGAGGAGGTGAATTCCTCCACCGTCTTTTCCGTCTCCCTGTGGAAGCGTCCGCCCCAGGGTTTCTTGGCCATGGGATGGCCCCCTTCTCCTGGCGGCCGAGGCCGTCAGGGCTTAAAGGATTGCAGCAGATAGGTGCGGCTTTCCGAGGTCATGGCGCCGCTTTGGTCTTTTCTCTTGAGGATGACCATGCTCTTCACCACCCCCACCTGGGGGGCATACCATTCGTAGGCCGTAACCGAGGCCCGGCCCTTTTCTTCCCCCGCGGTTTTGACCTTCACGCAGTTCTTGAAGGTCCCCGCGGGCACGGTGACCGTGTCGGTGACGCTTTCAATGGTCAGGTTCACCGGCACTTTGACGTCCCCCACCTTGGCGGTGAGATCCCAGGTGGTCCCTTCGGTCACGGGGTACTTGAGTTCGTATTCCTTGGGGGTGATGGGGATGGGCGGTGCTTTTTCCCCGCCCTGCTCGGCAAAGCGGTAAACCCCGCCCTCATCCTTGCCCATGAGCTGGAAAAAAACGGTCTTCCCCATCTCCCATTTTCTGGGTATGACAGTGCGTTCGTTGACTTCCTTGGGGGCCTGGTTGGTGATGACCAGAGTTTTCGTGTCGCTCCGGTCGGAAGTGACCTTATACTCCCAGCGCCGGCCGGCTTTCAAGGGATAATAGAGTTCATCCGCGTCCGCGGCCGAGGCGCGGCCGCAGAGGAGGAGAACCGCCATCAGCAGGGCGAAGAATGCCGCAGCCCCGGGAAGCTTCATTTTTCTGGAAATGACTGGTCTGGTCACGCTCATAATGTTACCTCAGCAACTGGCCGCAGGCTTCGCAGTGACTAAGGGGCAAGGCCGCGGCGTCCGCCAGTTTCTGTAGATAGCCGCAGCCGCGGCAGCGGGCCGCGGGGCGGTAGGCCAGGCAGCCCTGGCCCTTCCAGTAGCTCAAGGTGCCGTACTTGCGGCGGTAAAGATAGAGCGGCCAGGCCACGCTGAGCACCAGCAGGTGGGCCAGCGTGATGAAAAACGCCTTCCAGGACCACAGGGCGTTGACGCCCATGATCACCAGGATGCGGGAGGCCAGGCGCCAGGAGCGGTCCCAGAGGGCCCGGTCGGCAAAGGTCCAGGGGAGACGCACCCCAATCCAACAGTTGGGGCCGGGCTGCCAAAACCACATGAGCAGCCCCAGGCCGCCGGACAACGCCGCGGCCAGGTAGTGGACGCCTGGGTGAATCAGGTCCTCCTTGGTCCTGTCCCCCTCCCCCCAACCCCCTCCCGCCAAGGGAGGGGGAGGAGAGAGTGCCTAAGGGTAGCATGGGCTTAGTGCCCAGGCCCTGCCCGCCTGCCAAGTTATTGGGGGGGCACCGGCTGGAAGCCGGTGCCACCGGAATTCTTCAGGGCACGGGGGCCCTGGGCCCTGGGCCCCTCCCCCCGAGAAAAATCCGCCTAAATCCCCCTTTAGAAAAGGGGGACTTTCAATACCTGCTCCTTAACTCCCTCCTTTGAAAAAGGGGGGGTCAGGAGGGATTTTCCCTTCACTTCCCTTCCAGTTTGGCCCTGATCTTCAGGCGCAGGGCGTTCAGGCGGATGAAGCCGGTGGCGTCCGCCTGGCGGTAGTCCCCGCCGGCCTCGAAGGTGGCCAGGTCCGGCCGGTACAGGGAGTGGGGGCTCTTCCGGCCCACCACGGTGACGCTCCCTTTATAGAGTTTCAGCCGGGCGGTGCCGGTCACCGGTTTTTGCGCCTCATCCATCAGGCTTTGCAGGGCATAGCGCTCCGGCGCGAACCAATAGCCGTAATAGACCAGCTCGGCATAGCGGGGGATGAGGCTGTCCCGGAGGTGCAGCACTTCCCGGTCCAGGGTGACGGACTCCACCGCCTGGTGCGCGGCCCGCAGGATGGTGCCGCCGGGCGTTTCATAGACGCCCCGGGACTTGAGGCCCACGTAGCGGTTCTCCACCAGATCCACCCGGCCGATGCCATGGCGGCCGCCAAAATCGTTGGCCCGGGCCAGCAGGGCCGCAGGGCTGAGGCGCACGCCGTCCAGGGCCACCGGGTCCCCGGCCTCGAAGTCGATCTCCACATATTGAGGTTTATCCGGGGCCTCCTGGGGCGATTTGGTGAGGACAAACATATCCCCCGGGGGCTCGGCCCAGGGGTCTTCCAGGATGCCGCCCTCAAAGCTCAGGTGCAGAAGGTTCCGGTCCATGGAGTAGGGCTTGGCCGCGGTCACGGGCACGGGGATGCCGTGCTTTTGGGCATAGGCCACCAGGTCCTCCCGCCCCTGCATTTGCCACTCCCGCCAGGGGGCGATGATGGCGAGGTCCGGGGCCAGGGCCTGGTAGGTGAGCTCGAAGCGCACCTGGTCATTGCCCTTGCCGGTGGCGCCGTGGGACACTGCGTCCGCTTGCGTTTTCCGGGCGACATCCACCTGGGCCTTGGCAATGAGGGGCCGGGCAATGGAGGTGCCCAGGAGATAAGCCCCTTCGTAGAGGGCGTTGGCCCGGAACGCGGGAAAGACAAAGTCCCGGACGAACTCTTCCTTCAGGTCTTCAATGAAGACCTCGTCCGCGCCGGTGGCCCGGGCCTTTTGCTCCACTTGGGCCAGCTCCTCGCCCTGGCCCAGGTCCGCGGCAAAGGCGACGACCTGGCACTTATAGGTCTCCTTTAGCCACTTGAGGATGACCGAGGTGTCCAGGCCGCCGGAGTAGGCCAGGACGATTTTGTTGATTCCGTTCATTTTATCTTTTCCAAAGTGGGGAACTGAGGTTAAAGATTTCTTTATTTTCAGTCGAAATTGTCAGTCGAACAGCCGTTTCCTTTTATATTGCAAAGTGTTCTTGCCGCATTGGGGGCAGGGAAACTGAGACACATCGGAGCCGCTATAAATCGCCTGCAGCGGTTCATTGCTGCCCGGGCATTTATGGGGTTTGCGATAGTCGGCCCAACTCTGCAGTTTCACGCGCACGAATTTCTTCTCTTTGGCGCAATAACCCGTGAACGAGGGAGATTTCCGGCCGCCGCCGATGGCCAGCGTATCTTTATAGCCGCAGCCGGGATTGGTGCAATAAAGGTCCCCGGATTCCCCGGCCCAGACCCCGCCAGCCGCAATGATAATCCCAAAGGAGATTAATATTGCCAGGAAGGGCCATTTTACGGATGTTCCCATGTCTGCAGCTTTCATTAATACTCGTTCCCAAGCTGAGCTTGGCAATCACTCTCGTTCCCAGGTGCAACTTGGGAACGAGAAAAAGGCTTTCATTATCGGTGCGTGGAAACGCACCCTACGCACAGGCTGGAAAGCCTGTGCCACCGAATTATTTCATTTACTTGGCCACTGGCCACTGATCAATGATCACTGGCCCCGTCTCCGGTCCCCCGTCTCCGGTCCCCGGTCATTTCAACAGCCACTCCAGCAGCGCCTTTTGCAGGTGCAGGCGGTTTTCCGCCTGGTCCCAGGCCGCGCTCTGGGGGCCGTCCAGGACTTCCGAGGTGATCTCCTCCTCCCGGTGGGCCGGCAGGCAGTGGAGGACGATGGCTTCCGGCCGGGCCAGCCGCAGGAGCGCGGCGTTCACCTGGTAGGGTTTAAATTTCTCCCGCCGGGCCTCGGCTTCGGCCTCCTGGCCCATGCTCGCCCAGACGTCGGTGTTGACGACGTGGGCGCCGGCCACGGCCGCTTTGGGGTCCTGGCTAAGAACGACGGCGCGCCCTTCCTGCCGGGCCCGGGCCAAAAGCTGCGGGTCGGGCTCATAGCCCGGGGGGCAGGCCAGGTGCAGGTCAAAGTCCAGGACCAGGGCCGCGGTGATCCAGGAGTTGGCCATGTTGTTGCCGTCCCCCACCCAGGCCACCTTCAGGCCGGTGAGGCGCGGGAAGCGCTCCTGGACGGTCAAGAGGTCGCTCAGCACCTGGCAGGGGTGGTGGGCGTCGGTGAGGCCGTTGATGACCGGGATGGCCGCGTGCCGGGCCAGCTCGGAGACGTCCTCCTGGGCAAAGGTACGCACCACCACGGCGTCCACGTAACGGGACAGCACCCGGGCGGTGTCCGCCAGGGGCTCGTTCCGGGCCAACTGGGTCTGGCCCGGGGCGAGATAGATGCTCACTCCCCCCAGCTGGGCCATACCCGCTTCGAAGGAGACCCGGGTGCGGGTGGAGGGCTTGTCGAAGATCAGGGCCAGGGTCTTGCCCGCGAGCGGCCGGGGATTACGTCCCTGCCGGTGCAGGGCCTTGAGTTCCCGGGCCCGGGCCAGCAGGGCCTCGATCTCGGCCCGGCTCAGGTCCAGGACGGTGAGGAGGTCTCTTTTCATGGGAACACCGCGTTAAAGGCTTCCTCCAGGATCATCAGGCCCCGGTTGAGCTCCGGTTCGCTGACGATCAAGGGCGGCAGGAGCCGGATGACGTTCCCCTGGGTGCAGTTGACCAGGAGGCCCCGCTCCCGGCAGGCGTCCACCAGGGGCGCGCCTTCTTTGAAGAGTTCCAGGCCCCACATGAGGCCCAGGCCCCTGACCTCTTTAATCACCCGGAACTTTTCCTGAAGCGATTTCAGGCTGTTGTGCAAATATTTCCCTTTGACCCGCACCGCGGCCAGGAAGCCGGGGTCACTAAGGAGGCCCAGGGAGGCCCGGGCCGCGGCGGCGATCATCGGGCCGGCGCCGAAGGTGCTGGCGTGGGTGCCGGGGACAAAGGCCCGGGCCGCCTCCTCCGTGGCCAGGAGCGCGCCCATGGGCAGGCCGCCGGCCAGGGCCTTGGCCAGGGTCATGACGTCCGGGGTGATGCCGTAGTGCTGGTGGGCGAAGAGCTCGCCGGTGCGGCCCAGGCCCGTCTGGATTTCGTCCAGCACCAGGAGCAGGCTTTTCTCGTCGCAGAGGCGGCGCACGCCCGTTAGATAATCCGGGTCCGGCAGGCAGACCCCGCCCTCGCCCTGAATGGGCTCCAGCATTACCGCGCAGACGGTGTCATCCACGGCCCGGGCCAGGGCGGGAAGATCATTGAAGGGCACGAAGGCGAATCCCGGCACCAGGGGCTGGAAACCCTGCCAGAACTTCCGCTGGCCGGTGGCGGACAGGGCCCCGTAGGTGCGGCCGTGGAAGGAGTTTTCCAGGCAGATGATGCGGTAGCGCTCTTCGCCATACCGGTCCCGGGAATATTTGCGGCAGAGCTTGAGGGCCGCTTCGTTGACCTCCGCGCCGCTGTTGGCGAAGAAGACCCGGTCCGCGAAGCTGAGGCGCGTGAGGTCCTCGGCCAGCTCCACCATGGGGGTGGTGTAGTAGAGGTTGGAGACGTGCACCAATTTTTCCAGCTGGGCCGCGGCGGCCTTGGCGATCTCCGGATGGGCGTGGCCCAGGTTGCACACCGCCAGGCCGGCCACGAAGTCCAGGTATTCCTTGCCCGCATCGTCCCAGACCCGGCAGCCCTGGCCCTTGACCAGCACCAGGGGCTGGCGGCCGTAGGTCTGCATGACGACTTTGTCAGCCCGGCTCATCCAGTCTTGACTAGCCAAATTTCCTCCGAGTCGGTTCAATGTTCAAAGTTCAAAGTTGCCGGAACTTCGAACCTTGAACCTTGAACTTTGAGCTATCCTATAATTTCCGTCCCAATCCCATGGTCGGTAAATATTTCCAACAGCACCGCATGGAGAATGCGGCCGTCCAGGATGTGGGCCTTGCCCACGCCCTGGTCCAGGGCCTGGAGGCAGCACTGCACCTTGGGGAGCATGCCGCCGCGGATGGTGCCGGCCTCCATCATTTTCAGGGCCGCGGCCCGGTCCAGGGTGGAGACCAGGTGCTGGTTCCCGTCCAGGACGCCGGGAACGTCAGTGAGCAGGATGAGCTTGGCCGCGGCCAGGGCCCCGGCCACCGCGCCGGCCACCAGGTCGGCGTTGATGTTGTAGGTCTCGCCAGCCTCCCCCACTCCCACCGGGGCCAGCACCGGGATGAAGTGCTGGCCGTGCAGGGTGCGGAGGAGGTCGGTGTTGACGCCGGTCACCTCCCCCACCAGGCCGATGTCGATGATTTCCGGGGGCTCGTCCTCCCGGGGGGCGTAGAACTGGAGCTTTTGGGCCTGAAGGAGGCCGCCGTCCTTGCCGCTCAGGCCCACGGCCCGGCCCCCCGCGGCGTTGACGAGGCTGACGATCTCCTTGTTGACCTTGCCCGCCAGGACCATTTCCACCACGTCCATGGTGGACTCGTCCGTGACCCGGTGGCCGGCCACGAAGCGGGTGGGGATCTCCATCTGGGCCAGGACCTGGCCGATCTGGGGCCCGCCGCCGTGGACCACCACCGGGTGAATGCCCAGGTATTGCAGCAGGGTGACGTCCTGGGCGAAGCCGGCCTTGAGGTCCGGCTCCTGCATGGCCGCGCCGCCGTACTTGATGACCATGGTCTGGCCCTGGAAGCGCCGCATGTAGGGCAGGGCCTCCAGGAGGACCTCAGCCTTTTTGATCCATTCGGTGGTCATGGCGTTCCTTTAACTGTCATCGGCTCTCAGCTATCAGCAAAAACTGAAAAACACTTGGGCACACCACGCTGTGCCCCTCCAAGACCAAACCTTATTTTAACTGAACTGCTGAAAGCTGATAGCTGAAGGCTATAATATATACCGGCTCAAGTCCTCGTCTTCAATCAAATCCGCCAGGCGCTCCCGGACGTAGTCTGCATTGATGGTGATCTCCTGGTCTTTCAGGTCCGGGGCCTTAAAGGAAATGTCCTCCAGGAGCTTTTCCATGACCGTGTGCAGGCGCCGGGCGCCGATGTTCTCGGTGCGTTCGTTCACCCGGGTGGCCAGGCGGGCGATCTCCTGGACCGCGTCCGGGGTGAAGGTGAGGCTGATGCCCTCGGTGGCCATGAGCGACATGTACTGCTTGATGAGGGCGTTTTCCGGCTCCGTGAGGATGCGCTCAAACTCCTGTGGCCCCAGGGCATGGAGCTCCACCCGGATGGGGAAGCGGCCCTGCATCTCCGGGATCAGATCCGACGGCCGGGACATGTGAAAGGCCCCGGAGGCGATAAAGAGGATATGGTCCGTGCGAATCATGCCGTACTTGGAGTTCACCGTGGTGCCCTCGACGATGGGGAGCAGGTCCCGCTGCACCCCCTCCCGGGAGACGTCCGGCCCCCGGGTGTGCTCCCGGCCGGCGATCTTGTCGATTTCGTCCAGGAAGATGATGCCGTGTTGCTCCACCTTGCGCCGGGCCTCCTCCACCACCCGGTCCATGTCGATGAGGCGGCTGGCCTCCTCCTGGAGGAGGAGCTCCCGGGCTTCCGCCACCTTGACCCGGCGGGTCTTGGTGCGGCCGGGGAAGATGTTCCCCAGCATCTCCTTGAAGTTGATGTCCATCTCCTCCAGGCCCGCGGCGGAGAAGATCTCCACCACCGGCATGGTGCGCTGGCTCACCTCCAGCTCCACGAAGCGCTCTTCCAGGCGGCCTTCCTGGAGGAGGGTGCGGAGCTTCTCCCGGGTGGCGCCCCCCTCCCCTTCGGGGGCGGGGCCGCGGCCCGGGAGCAATAGCTCCAGTAACCTCTCCTCCACGGCCTCGATGGCCTTGGCCTGGACTTTCTCCCGCTCCTCGGCCTTCACCAGGTTCACGGCCAGCTCCATGAGGTCCCGCACCATGGACTCCACGTCCCGGCCCACGTAGCCCACTTCGGTGAACTTGGTGGCCTCGATCTTGAGGAAGGGGGAGTGGGCCAGCTTGGCCAGGCGGCGGGCGATCTCGGTCTTGCCCACGCCGGTGGGGCCGATCATGATGATGTTCTTGGGCGCGATCTCGTCCCTGATGGCCTCGGGGATCTGCTGGCGGCGCCAGCGGTTGCGCAGGGCAATGGCCACCGAACGCTTGGCATCGACCTGCCCGACGATATATTTGTCCAGCTCCGCCACGATCTCCCGGGGGGTGAGGTGGTCCCCGGCGGCGGGCAGGGTCTTGATATCCGGCATAGTTAGGTCTTTCACGGTGTCTTTGCCCATAAGTTGGTCTGTTACTCCAGGAAAAATGTGCGGCGCCATTTCTGCCGGCCGAAGAGGGCGTCCAGCAGGACCCCGGCCAGATGCACGCCCAAAAATATGGGGATGAGGGTTTCCCCGATTTCATGGGCCTCCTTGATGGCGTGCATCAATCTCCCGCCCCTCTGGCCCGGCGGCAGGTAGAAAAACATCAGGGTGCCCGTCAGGGCCATCCAGGAAAACACCAGCAGGCCGAAGCTCTGCACCAGGCTCTTGAGCCCCTGGTGCGCGGGGCGCTCCGGGAGCTGCAATTTGGCCAGGGTGAGGAGGTCTTCCCCCACCAGCCGGAGGCGGTCCCAGGTGTAGGGGACCCAGGACGCAAAGCGGGCTTGGTCCGGCCCATAGAGGCCATAAAGAAGGCGCAGGAGCACAAACAGGCTGAGGGTGATGCCCAGCCAGCTATGAATAGTGAAGCCGGGATGGCTCATCTTCTTGTAGTCGCCGGCGAACTGGCCGGTGAGCCAGGCCAGCAGGCCCAGGGCCGCCAGGCCGAAATGCAGGGCCCGGGTGACTTGGTCCAGTTCCTCCGGTTCCGGGACATTGACCGCAGCAGTCATGTAGGTACCTACAATTCCTCGATGACGATTTCTTTATTGGTGTAAACGCACAAAGACGCGGCGATGGTCATGGCCTCCCGGCAGATGTGGCCGGGGGGCAGGTCGGTGTGAGCCATGAGGGCCCGGGCCGCGGCCAGGGCGTAAGGCGCGCCGGAGCCGATGGCCATGACTCCTTCGTCGGGCTCGATGACGTCGCCGGTGCCGGAAATCAGGAAGGCGCCGGAGGCGTCCACCGCCAGGAGCAGGGCCTCCAGACGCCGGAGCACCCGGTCGGTGCGCCAGTCCTTGGCCAGCTCCACCACGGCCCGGGTGAGGTTGCCCTGGTGGGCCTCCAGCTTGGCTTCCAGGCGCTCGAAGAGGGTGAGGGCGTCCGCGGAGGCCCCGGCAAAGCCCACGATGATCTTGCCGTGGTAGAGCTTGCGCACCTTTTTGGCGCGGTGCTTCATGACCATCTCGCCCAGGGTCACCTGGCCGTCGCCGGCCACCGCCACTTTGTCACCCTGGCGCACCATGAGGATGGTGGTGCCCCGCCATTTTTCATTTTCCATTAAGAACCTCACGCAAAGACGCCAAGGCGCAAAAAATCCCAGCTGAAAGCTGACCGCTGAAAGCTTATTTACTCCGGGGGTGGGCCTTGTCGTATTCCTCCATCAAATAGTCCAGGTTGACGTGCAGGTACCGCTGGGTGCTGGAGATGGAGGCGTGCCCCAGGAGCTCCTGCACCGCCCGCAAGTCCGCCTGGCCCTCCAGCAGATGGGTGGCGAAGGAGTGGCGCAGGCCGTGGGGGGTGAGCCCGGCGGACAGCCCCACCCGCCGGGCCCAGCGGCCCACCACCCGCGCCACCCCCCGGGAGCTCAGGCGGCGGCCCCGGGGGTTGAGAAACAGCGCGGCCTCACCGGCGGCGTCCCCCAGCAGCCGGGCCCGGGCCGGCAGATAGGCCTTCAGGGCTTCCTGGGCCGCGTTCCCCAGGAAGGCCAACCTCTCCTTGTCGCCCTTGCCCCGGACCCGTAAGGCCCCGCCGGGCAGGTCGAGATCGCTTAAATCAAGCCCGGCCAGTTCGGAGAGGCGCAGCCCGCCGGCGTAGAAGACCTCCAGGATGGCCCGGTCCCTGAGGGGCGCGAAGGCCTCACCCTTAGTTTCGCCCAGAAGGTGGAAGACCTCGTCCACCGTCAAAAAGTGGGGGAGGCTCTGGGCCAGCTTGGGGCTGGGGGCCAGCCGGGCCGGGTTGCCGGAGAGCACGCCCTGGCGCTGCAGGTACTTGAAGAAGGTGCGCAGGGCCGAGAGCTTGCGGGCCACCGTGGCCTTGGTCCGGCCTTTCAGGGCCGCGGCCAGAAAGGCGCGCAGCTCCTGGTAGCCCACCTCAGACAGGGGCCGGCCTTGCCCCTCCTGATGGAAAAATTCCAGGAACTGGGCCAAATCCAGGCGGTAGTTCCGGAGGGTGTGGGGCGACAGCCGCCGCTCCACCTCCAGGTACCGGAGGAAATCGTCCAGCAAAACAAACCCGTCCATAAATTGACGGCCCTAGCCCTATCTGATTTAAATTTATACATGATATCATCAATTTAAGACAATGCAAAGAAATTGTCAGGCCAAAGGCCCAGGGGAAAAGGGCAACGGGCGAAAAGGGAAAAGAAGACCGCGAGGGCTGCCGGCCTGGACGGGCCGCAGGCCGTAGGGGCGTGATTTATCACGCCCCCTTTGAGGGCGCCATAAATGGCGCCCCTACGGGGTGAAGACCCGGGTGCGGGTGGGGGACTCCAGGAAGCCGTCGATCTCGGCGCTGAGCTTCTTGCGCTCCGGGTTTTCCCACCAGGCCTGCCAATGGGTCAGGGACTCCCAGGTGCTGATGACCAGGTAGTAGTTGGGGTCGTCCACGGCGTGCAGGGTCTCCCCGGAGATGTAGCCCGGCTGCTGCATGGCCTTGACCCGGAGCTGGCGCATGAGCCTGACGATGTCGCCCACGTGTTTGCCCCGGATGCTCCGTTCCAGAATCACCTTGACCATGGGGGCCTCCTTGACCGGCGCAGGCTGAAGCCTGCGGCTACCCATAATATACAACATCGGACCATGAAGTCCAGGGCGGGGAGCCTGGGACTATTGAGGGCCCGCGGCCTCTGTGGTATTATACCGTGGGGGGAGAAGCGGGCGCCATGGTGAAGTTGGCGGAACTGCGCCAGATTCTGGAGCACAACGAGGAGGCCTGGCTGTCCCCCTACGCCACCCGCAGTTCCCAGGCCATCCGGCGGCAATTTGAGGAGCGCATCAGCGAGGGCCACCGCCAGAACTTCGCGGTGGACGCGGACCGCATCCTCCACTCCCGGGCCTACACCCGCTACATCGACAAGACCCAGGTCTTTTACCTGGTGGACCACGAGCACATCAGCCACCGGGTACTGCACGTGCAGCTCCTGTCCA
>Ga0315268_10001905_pt1 | contig 23974 bp, 24 predicted proteins | sample C1_top_MG_FD_204535 | JGI IMG/M metagenome (GOLD analysis project Ga0315268, IMG submission 204535) | Sediment microbial communities from Yellowstone Lake, YNP, Wyoming, USA - C1_top | ecosystem: Environmental > Aquatic > Freshwater > Lake > Sediment | place: USA: Wyoming | collected 2017-08-01
CGTCCATATAAACGCCCATCGCACCCATGCCGACGCCGCCGACGTGGTGGATGAAATTGTATCGGATCCAGTTGCCGCGGAAGGTCCAGTCGCGGCCGGAATAGATCGCACCCACATCGCCCGTCTCGAGGGCGACGTGGTGGATCTCATTGAATTCGATGTGATGATCGTTCCCCGAATAGAGGATGGGGCAATGGGGGTGGTCGTGAATGAGGTTATGGACGGCACGCTGACCGACGCCGCTGATGATGATGGAAGGAACGTAGCAGAGCGACCACCGGCCCTGCTTTTGGAAATGGCAGTTTTCAACAAAATGCCCGCCGGGCTCGAGAGTCATGCGGTCGCCACCGGCAAGCCAAACTCCGCCGTCACCGGTGTTCTCGATATCAGAGCTCAGGACGCCGTGCCCTTTGCCGCCTTCGATCCAGACGGCATAGTTTCCGATGAGGCGCAGGCGGCATCCGGCTATCAAATTGCCCTCGCCGCTTTTTATGGCAATGGCGTGTCCACGCGCGCACTCGAGCCAGAGCGCGCGGACCGTGATGAATGACGCCTCTTGGATATTGATCATGGGGCTCTCAAGAATGGAGACCATCACTTCGGCCGATTCGAGGGGCCGGGGCGGCCAGAAATACAGCTTTCCCGTTCTTCGATCCAGATACCATTCCCCGGGCCGGTCGAGCTCTTCCAGGACATTCAAAAAGTAAAATCGCTGGCCGACGCGAAATCCATAGTGGCCTCGGGGCGGAGCGGTCTTGATCCATCTTTTTTCGAGGTTGAAGCTTTCGATTTTTTCGTAGGAATTCGCCCAGTCCCAGGCCCAGAAGCCGTGGACCCAGACATCGTCAAGATCTTTCCAGCGGCGGGGACGGTCACCCGGATAGAAAAAGCCGGAGTCGAGAGCACCGATCTTGCCGCCGTGGCCGTCATCCTGGCCGGAAGTCTCGGGAAATCCCGCGATTGTCTCCCATTCGCCTTGGTTGGGCCAGCGGGCCAGGATCATCGGCTGCCCCCCGAAGAAAAGCTCCAGGTGCGAGGGCGAGACGGGCCGGCCGAACCCGCGAGAGCGCAGATCACCGAAATCCTTGATTCCCTGCGAAGGCAGGTCGGCTTCAAGGACGTTCTTTCGCGCTTCATCATTAAGCCGAGCTAAAATCGTGGGATCTGCCGCCGGCCTAAAGCCTGCCAGGACTTTGCCGCCCAGGAGACGGACCTCTTCATCTTGATAGGCCCGATAGACAATGGGAAAGTTCTTCGTCCCACTGTCGGCGGCGGTCAGCTCAAAAGACTTTTGGCGTATATACGTGCCTCCCCGAATCCAGACTGTTGCGCCGGCGGTCGGGCTGAATCCTTTCCGTTTGAGATTGCGGACCGCGTCCCGCGCAGCTTCGAGTGTCAAGAACGGCTTTGCTTTTGTTCCCGGATTGTCGTCGCGGCCCTTGGGGGAAACAAAAAATTCCTTCGCCGCTGCGGTGACCGCCGCGTCGGCCGAATATGCAGCTAAGACAACAGCCACAATGAGAAAGCGCAGCCCAAAGCGCCCGCATTTTTTCATCGCGTCTTCTTTTCGTCTTCCCGGGAGACGAGAATTATTCCAGCCTCATTCGAGGATATGGCCATAGACGTCGTCCGGAGAAAAATTCGCTAGCTCAATCGACCTCTTCGAGACGGGCCGTAAAATGCCTGAGCTGAAGCGGCTCCTCGACAATCCTCAAGCCTTTGATCGTGTCGCGCTTTCGATACAGAGAAATGAGCGCGTTGGCCACCATCTGCAGATGGGACATTGTATAAACGCGTCTGGGAATGCACAACCGGACCATTTCGAGCCTTGGGTAGACTTCCTGGCCGCCTATTCCCGCTTTCTCGCCGAACATCACGCCGCCGATTTCCACCGCCCGAATTCCGGCTTCGCGATAAAGGGCCACGGTCAAAGCCCAGCCTGGATACTGACGCCGCGGGATATGAGGCAGAAACTGATCGGCAAGCACATAGACGGCGTGTCCTCCAAAAGGCTTGAACACAGGGACGCCGCCGCGGTCCAAGAGCTCTCCGAGATAGCCGACCTGGCCGACGCGGTGGGCAAGATAACTTTCATCCAGAACCTCTTCCAGGCCCCGGGCGATTGCCTCCAAGTCACGCCCCGCCAGCCCGCCGTAGGTTGGAAATCCCTCTCCGATGATGAGAAGGTTCTTGAGCTGAACAGCCAACGCCTGATCATTCAGGCCGATGAAACCGCCGATATTAGCCAGGGCATCTTTCTTAGCACTCATGGTCGCGCCGTCGGCCAAAGAGAACATCTCCCGGGCGATCTCGGAGATCGATTTTCGCCCATACGCTTTTTCGTTCTTCTTGATGAAGTAGGCGTTTTCGGCGAAACGACAGGCGTCGAAAAAGAACGGGATATGCCATTTGCGGCAGATCGCGCTCGTCTGCCTGATGTTGGCCAACGAGGCGGGTTGGCCTCCGCCGCTGTTGTTGGTGATCGTCATCATGACCAGCGGGATTTTCGATTTTCCCTTGTTCTGAATGAACGCCTCAAGCTTCGCGGTATCCATATTTCCTTTAAACGGAAACCCCGAATCCGGGTCATAGGCGTCCGCGACCACGAAGTTCACCGGATGCGCATTCCGGACTTTGACATTAGCCTGCGTCGTGTCGAAATGGATATTATTAGGAACGAAATCCCCTTTCTTCACCAGGGCTTCAAACAAAATGCGCTCAGATGCCCGGCCTTGATGGGTCGGAATGACATGGTCGAATCCGAAAACGCGGCGAACCGACTTCTCAAACCGATAAAAGCTCTTGGCGCCCGCATAGGACTCATCCCCCAACATCAGCCCGGACCATTGGTTGTCGCTCATGGCCGAGGTACCGGAATCGGTCAGAAGGTCGATGAAGACTTTTTCGGCGGGAATGGCAAAAATATTGAACCCCGCCTGGCGAAGGCAGTCCTCGCGCTCCCGTCTTGAGATCTTCCGGATCGGCTCAACGACCTTGATGCGGTATGGTTCGACCGGAATCTTTATATCGGCCATCTCTCCTCCGTCTTCCAGACGATTGATATTAGTCGAAGGAAACCAATTTTTTGAAATGGAGAAACCGGGCGGCGATCTCGCGCTTCGTCAGCGACCGGAACCGGCCGATGCCAAAGTCTTCGATGGTGAACGAAGCGAGGACGCTGCCATAAACAACGGCGCGGCGGATGTCCTTCCGGCCGAAGGTTTTCACTTTATCGAGATACCCGAGGAAGCCTCCGGCGAAGCTGTCCCCTGCGCCCGTCGGATCGACGACGGCCTCGCTCGGATGGGCCATAATGCCGAAGACGAGGTTCTTGCCGAAGACCAGGGCGCCATGCTCGCCCTTCTTGACGATAACGACCCGAGGGCCCTGAGCGAGGATTTTTTTCCCGGCCTTGACGAGATTCCATTCGTCCGTCAGCATCCGGATCTCTTCATCGTTGGCAAACAGGATATCGACGTTCTGGAGAACGCGACGGAGAGCGGCCGGCTTGCTTTCGATCCAGAGTCCCATCGTGTCCATGGCCACGAGTCTGGGCGCTTCGACCTGACGGCAGACACTTTCCTGGAGGTCGGGGTCTATATTGGCCAGGAATAGGATATCCGCTTTCCGATAGGACGGTGGGATCTCTGGCCGGAAATCCTGGAACACATTGAGTTGAGTCTGGACGGTTTTTCGCTGGTTGGGGTCGAAGCCGTAGCGGCCCTCCCAGAAAAAAGTCTTGCCGCCCGGAACGATCTTCAGACCCTCCAGGTCGATCGCTCGTTTTTGGAGGAAGCGGAGGACATCCCTGGGAAAATCCTCGCCGACGACCGCCACGATCTTGGGCCGGGTGAAATAGCTGGCTGCCAGAGCGCAATAGGTGCAGGACCCGCCGACGATTTTCTCTTTCCTCTGCCAGGGAGTTTCGATCGTGTCGAAAGCCACGGAACCGACAATGACCAGACTCATTGGTGGTCCCTTCAGCCCTTCAGATATTTCTTGATGATCGGGCCCAATCTTCTTTTCGTCGCCGCCGGAATGAGCTTGGCATCGGTGACGATGCAGTTCTTCAGGGCCTGCCGACAATCGCACAGCCCTTCCACATGAGGCGGAAGATCAGCCACGGCCTCTCGAATGACAGCTTTGGCATTGTCAATATTCAACCTCAGGTTCTCCAGGATGAGCTCCACGGAAACAGACTTTTCCTCGGCATGCCAGACATCGTAATCAGTGGCCAGGTTCATGGTCGAATAGCAGATCTCCGCTTCGCGGCAGAGCTTGGCTTCGGTGGCGGCCGTCATACCGATGACATCGCATCCCCAGGAGCGGTAAATCACGGACTCCGCTTTGCTCGAGAATGCCGGTCCATCGATGCATAGATAAGCGCCGCCCAAGTGAGCGCGGAGGTCAAGGCCTTTCGCTGTGGCATATAAAAACCTGGAAAGCTCGGGACAGACGGGCTGGGCAAAGCTGATGTGCGCGGCGATTCCTTCGCCGAAAAACGTGCACTTCCGGTGCGTCCTGTCGAAGAACTGGTCGGCGAAAACGATGTCGCGCGGCCGGATCCCCTCCCTCAAAGATCCACAAGAGTTGACCGAGATGATGCGCGTCACGCCGAGCGTCTTAAATCCGTAAATATTGGCCCGGTAGTTGATTTCGAACGGAAGGAGCCTGTGGCCGCGGCCGTGCCGACTGAGAAAGGCGACCTTCTTTTCCGCCAGCGTGCCGAGAATATAGGCGTCGGACGGATTCCCGAACGGAGTCTTCAACCTGACTTCCGCGAGCTTCTTGACACCATCCATTTCGTAGAGACCGGTCCCGCCCAGGATCCCGATCTCGGCGCGGGGCGGCCGGGATTGCTTCTGCGAAGCCATGTCTCCTCCTCGAATTCGAGTACTGGTATATAATTTTAGCCGGCCCAAGTCAAGGAAAAGGGCGGGGTGTCCAAACGATCTCGCGAGAACCTTTTGATTTTTCTAACAAAAAACTGTATGCTACTGTTTTTAGAAGAGTTAGCCATGAGCGTCGAAGACATTCGCCCTGTCGCCGAAATCCTTCGGAAGGCCGGAAGAGTGGCCGTCCTGACGGGCGCCGGAATCTCGTCGGAATCCGGTATTCCGACTTTCCGCGGCAAGGACGGATTATGGAAGCAGTTCCGGGCCGAAGACCTGGCGACGCCGGAGGCTTTTGAGCGAGATCCGAAACTCGTCTGGGAATGGTACGATTGGAGGCGCGGGCTGATCGCCAGAGTGGAGCCCAATCCTGCTCATCGGACGCTGGCCAAATGGGAAAAGATGTTCGCGGAGTTCGTTCTGATTACCCAGAATGTGGACGGACTCCACGCCAAGTCGGGTTCAAAAAACCTGATCGAGCTCCACGGCAACATCTGGAAGCTTCGCTGCACGAAAGAAAATACGATCGTGGAGAATTACGATTCCCCCCTCAAAGAAGTTCCTCCCCACTGCCCGACATGCGGCGAAATGCTCCGGCCCCATGTCGTCTGGTTCGGAGAATCGCTCGATCCGGATGTCCTGCACCGGGCATTCGCCTCGAGTTCGCTCTGCGAGGTCATGCTGGTCATAGGGACGTCGGCCTATGTGCAGCCGGCCGCTTCCCTTCCTCTCTATGCTTCAGAAGCCGGTGCGAGTATCATCGAAATCAACCCCGACCCGACGCCGCTGACCTCGTACGCAACTCATTCCCTATCGGGCAAGGCCGGCCAAATTCTGCCGTTGATCGATGACTATCTCACTGGATGAGGAAAGGACTCCCGGATCGTGAATTACATTTATTTTGAAGCCAAGGCCGGCCTGAGCGGGGATATGATTCTGGGGGCGCTCCTCGACCTGGGTTTTTCGCCTGCCCGGTTTCGGGCCAAGATGGCCGAACTCGATCTCCCCATCCAGCTTCGCCTTAAAAACGTCGAGCGGTCCCATCTTCGCGCTCTTCATGTCGATGTCCGAGTTAAGAGCCGCCATTCGGGCGGCCGCAAATGGAAGGATATCCAAACCTTCATAAAAAAAGCACCGGTCTCCCCATCGGTCAGGGAACGCTCGCTGGCCATTTTCGAAAGATTGTTTCGGGCCGAGGCCAAAGTTCACGGCTGCCGGCTGGAAGAAACCCATCTCCACGAAGCCGGCGCCGATGACGCCCTTATCGACGTCCTGGGCTGCGCCTATCTTGCTGAAGAGCTCGAGATCGGCGAATTCTACGCGTCTCCCCTGAACATCGGACACGGCTGGGTGAAGACGACACACGGTCTCCTCCCAGTGCCGCCGCCCGCCGTGGTCGAGCTTCTAAAGGGTATTCCGGTTTACTCCTACGGCCCGGAAGCGGAGCTCGTCACGCCGACTGGGGCCGCCGTCATCTCCACCCTTGTTTCAAAATTCGTGCCCTTCCCCGAGCTGACCTATGAAAAAACCGGCTGTGGGGCCGGCAGCCGAAATTTCCCCGGCTTTCCCAATATTCTCCGCGCATTCTATGGCCGGGCCAGCCAATTCTCAGCCTCGAAAAAGGTCTACCTGATCGAGGCGACGATCGATGACTCTAATCCCCAGGTTCTGGCCAGTTTCATGGATCGGGCTCTGGACATCGGCGCCTTGGATGTTTTCCTCACTCCTGTCGTCATGAAAAAAAACAGGCTGGCGACAAAATTGACCCTGCTGGCGGAGCTTGATAAAATAGAAACTCTCATTGCGGCAGTCTTCCGGGAGACGAGCTCGATCGGAGTCAGGTATTTTCCCGTCGAACGCAGGGCGCTGGAGAGGACCGTCAAGAAAATCCGTCTCCTGGGTGAAAGCGTCGGGATCAAGGTTTCCCGCCTGGAGGGCAAGGACATCAACATCCAGCCTGAATTTTCTGACTGTCTGAAAATCGCCCGCACAAAAGGATTTTCTGTCAAGGAAGTCCTCCGGATGGCGATGCAGGAATATTCCAAAAAAGGCTGAAACGAGATGGCGGCGATCAAGAATCAAACCATGGACCTCAAAAAGATTGAAACGGGTGTCCGGCTCATCCTGAAGGGCGTCGGCGAAAACCCCAGCCGGCCGGGGCTCAAGGCGACTCCCCAGAGGGTCGCCCGGATGTTCTGCGAGATTCTCGGCGGCATCAATGAGAACCCTGAGAAGCACCTGCGGGCGATTCATCATGAAAAACATGATGAAATGGTTCTCATCAAGAATATCCCTTTGTATTCCATGTGTGAGCACCACATGCTTCCCTTCGCCGGAGTGGCCCACGTGGCCTATATCCCCAAGGCGGGCCGGATTGTCGGGCTGAGCAAAATCGCCAGGGTCGTCGATGGACTTTCCCGCCGGCTCCAGGTTCAGGAGCGTCTGACCAAGCAGATTGCCGATCTTATCGACGAACATCTCAAACCGCTGGGCGTGATGGTTGTCATCGAGGCCGAACACATGTGCATGTCGATGCGGGGGGCCAAGAAGCCGAAGTCCATCACCGTGACTTCGGCGGTCCGGGGCTCCTTCCGCTCGAGCCCCGTCACTCGGGCCGAAGCGATCGCGCTCATCCGTGGAGGGATGACAAGTGGCAAAGACATTTAAACCGACGTTTTATATAACCACCCCGATTTATTACGTCAACGATATTCCTCACATCGGCCACGCTTACACGACCATTATTGCCGACGCCCTGGCCCGCTTCAAGCGGCTGGCCGGATCCGATGTTTTTTTCCTGACCGGAACCGACGAGCACGGCCAGAAGATCGAGAAGGCGGCCGCCGAGAAAGGCCTGTCGCCCAAAGAGCTGGCCGACAGAGTCGTCGTCCGGATCAAGGACCTCTGGAAGGCGCTGGATATCTCGAACGACTATTTCATACGCACCACGGAGCCGTTTCACGAGAGAGGCGTCCAAAAAATCTTTCAGAGGCTGCTGGAGAAAGGCGATATCTACAAGGGAACCTACCAGGGATGGTACTGCGTCGGAGAAGAAAATTTCTTGGCCGAGGACGTGCCCCTGGCTGCCGACGGCCGCAAGATCTGCCCCGACTGCGGCCGTCCGGCGACGATCGTGGAGGAGAGCACGTATTTCTTCCGGCTGTCCGCTTATGCCGGGCCGCTCCTCGATTTCTACGCTCAGCACCAGAATTTCGTCCGCCCCCAGAGCCGCATGAACGAGGTCGTGAGCTTCGTCCGTATGGGGTTGAAGGACCTCAGCATCACCCGGACGACTGTGAAATGGGGCATTCCCGTGCCCGGTGATCCCGCCCATTCGATCTATGTCTGGTTCGACGCTCTGCATAATTATCTAACCGGCATCGGATATGACTGGGACATGAAACTCTGCGAAAAATTCTGGCCGGCGGACATTCATCTCATCGGCAAAGATATCCTCAGGTTCCATGCGATATTTTGGCCGGCGTTTCTTATGGCCGCAGGGTTCGCGCTTCCCCGCTGCGTCTTCGGACACGGTTGGTGGCTCAAGGACGAAACGAAGATGTCCAAGTCCAAGGGCAATGTCCTGGACCCCTATGTGATCATCAGGGCGTTCGGGCCCGACCCGCTGCGATACTTCCTGCTCCGGGAAATCCCGATCGGAACGGACGGGAACTTCTCCCATGAAGGTTTCATCCACCGCGTGAATTCGGACCTGGCCAATGACTTTGGCAACCTTGTCCACCGCACCCTGACCATGATCCGGACCTATTCCCAGGGGATCATCGAAGACCCTGGAGACGAGCTCGAAGAGGATGCCAAGGTTCGGGTAGATTTCGACGGGCTGAAAGAAAAGGCTTACGGATTCTATGATAGCGCCGCCATCAACAAGGCCTTGGAAGAAATCTGGGCTTATATCAACGCTGTCAACAAATACCTGGCTGCCCGCGAACCCTGGAAGCTGGCCAAGGATCCGGGACAGCGGAAAAGGCTGACCCGGGTTCTTTATCAGGCCGCCGCCGCCATCCGCGGCGTGAGCTATCTTCTCTTCCCGGTCATGCCGGCATCGTGCCGAAAAATATGGGAATTCTTAAGCGAAAAAAATCCGATCGAAGCGCTTCCCTGGGCGGATCTCAAATTGAGCGGCCTGGCCGTCGGCCAACAGACGAGGGAACCGCGGCCTTTATTTCCCAGAGTCGATTTGAAGGATTTCTTAGCCGAGGAAGCGCGTCAGACGGCCCCAGCAAAAACGGAGGAGACTATGGACATTGTCACTTTCGAGGAATTCAAGAAAATGGACCTTCGCGTGGCGAAGATCCTGAAAGCAGAAAAAGTCCCGGGCACAACGAAGCTGCTCAAGATGGAGGCCGATATCGGCGGAGAAAAACGGCAGATGGTCGCGGGCGTCGCCGACACCTACGCTCCGGAGGACCTGGTTGGGAAAGAGCTCATCGTTATCGTCAACCTGAAGCCCGCCGTCATCCGGGGAATCGAATCCCAAGCCATGCTCCTGGCCGCGGTGATCGACGACAAGGCCGTCATTCCGTTCTTTGATCGAGAGCTCCCCCCGGGCGCTAAAGTCAAATAATCCCGCTGGGATCAAAGCGACTCATTGCGCAATCTGCCCAACGCAATTGCGTCTCAAGAGCAATTTTGACCTCTTTAGAGATAGCGACGCAGCCGCCTAATTGGAATAGCGCCCTCTCTCAAAATACGCGGTTTCGGCGATGTCGCATCCACGATTGTCGATGGAAGCCCGCCCGCGGTCCGGCCGCCGTCGACGATTAAATCCACTTTTCCCCGGAAAATTCGAATCACTTGCCGGGGGTCGGCGATCTCCTTCCTGCCGGAGATATTAGCGCTCGTCGCCGTCAGTGGGGCATTCATGCGCCCGACGAGCTCTAAGAGCCACGGCACATCCGGAAGCCGGAGCGCCAGCGTAGCCCCCGGGCCCAAGAGCCCGGCCGGAAACAACGGATGGGCCTTTATCACGATCGTCAGGGGACCCGGCCAAAATTCCCGGCTGAGCTCTCCAAAAGCCGGCGGGAGAGAGACGGCGATCTCTCTGGCCATTTCGACTCCGGAGACGACGACCGAAAGAGGTTTTCCCCGATCCCTTTGTTTCAGGGCGTAGACTTTTTGAACCGCGGGCTCCGAATAGGCACAGACGCCCAGGCCATAAAACGTATCCGTCGGGTAGGCCATCACACCGTCCGCGAGGATGATCCGAGCCATGTGGCTCATGGCTTCGGGGTCCAGGGCTCCGGGCCCGAGCTTTATTATTTTCGTCTGCAGCGACATGTTCGAATATGACACAGCTCATGGTAAAAGTGGCTGCAAAAAAAGTCAAATGGCTCCTTTCTTCTTTACAAACGCCCCCTGGAGATTTAAACTGGAAAAGAGAGGACAATTGACTCATTTTAGGCACAGTTCGGCCCGGCCGGAGGAGGCCGGCAGCCTAAAGGGCCTCGAGGACAAGTTGGCATATTTTTTGCTATATTAACTGGTGTAGGAGGAACAAAATGAAAAAATATATGATGATTGCGCTCGCGGTTCTGTTATTCGTCCCGTCCCTCGCCTTCTCCAATACCCTCTCCTTCAAAATCAACTATTTTATACCGCGTCTCGAGTATAAAAGCATCGATTACGATTTCATGAAAACGGAATTCGCCCAGATGGACTTCCGAAGAAGGAATTTCGAAGACACCTCCTTCGGCGTCTTCTATGAATACTTCTTCGACGGACGCTTCAGCTTGGTCGTCGGCCTCGATACCTTCAGCAAAAGCAAGGCGGGGTACTATAAGGATTTCGTAGGCTACAGTTTTGAGGATGGGGATTTTGCTTATCCGAGTGATTTTTATGGGGATTTTGTTCCGGGCCATACCCTGGACATATCCATTACACCCATTCAGCTTTCCTTCAAGGTCGCCCCTCTCGGCCGGCGGGCAAGTTTCATCCCCTATTTCGGGGGCGGCGTGAGCATGGTTCTTTGGAACCTGAGGTTGAGGGGACAGATCGTCGATTTCAGTCAGCCGTTTCTTGATGAAAATCCTGATTACGGCCCGGTTATCTATTATCCGATCACATCAAGGGATGCCCTGGAGGGAGAGAGTTTTGGAAGGGTCAGCTTGGGGTACCAACTGTTCGGAGGAGCCATGCTGCCCATCGGCAATAGGCTGACGCTGGATGCGGAATTCAAGTACTTCCACGCCACGGGCAAGCTGGAGAAAGCTTTCCAGGGTTTTGAGCCGTACAACCTATTTGACTTGGCCGGCTATCAGATCTCGATCGGAATCAACTACTGGTTCTGACGAAGCCACGGGGGTATGGGCCTCGAGCGCATACCCCCATTTTCATTTCCAGATTCCTAGAGGCGGTACTTATCGACCAGGGCTGCATATTTTTGAGCCTCTTCCTGGTTATTCCTTTTGAGAAAACCGGGGAGAAGAATTCCGCATTTTTTCACGATCTCGGCGCGGACCAGCCTTTCCTGTTCGGGTTCGAGGTGTAGGGTCAGGGCCTTTTCCAAGGCTCGGACTCTAAACCGGTCCATCCCCCAGGTTTGGTGAGAGAGTTGGTCCGGATGCCCCCCTCGTTTGATGATTAGTTGCTCCTGGAGAAAATAGATCGGGTACCGGTGCGCCAAGCGGAGGCCAAGATCGTAGTCTTCGCAGGCGGGCAGGTCTTCGTCAAAATCCCCGATCTCATCAAATATCGAGCGCCGGAAAAGCGCTGACGATAAGCTCAGCAGACAGAGCGGCAGGACTTTGTCGAAGATCCAGCCTGACTGTTTTTGATGTTTCTTCATGGGATTGTGGCGGAGGCCGTTTCTGATCCAGATCTCCTCGGCGCAACAAACCTGAGCCTGCGGATGAGCTTCCAGGAATTCCATCTGGAGGCGTATTTTTTCCTTCTTCCAGAGGTCGTCCGAGTCCAGGAAAGCGATAAACGTCCCCCTCGCCAGACGGAGCCCCAGATTCCTCGCCGCGCTCACGCCCTGGTGATCTTTGTAAACATAGCGGAGGCCGCCGATACGGCCGACGATCTCCCGGGTACGATCGTCGGACCCGTCATCGACAATCAAGAATTCCCAGTCTTCGCCCAGCCTCCGGCCCAAGAAATAATCCTGGCCGAGAACGGACTGGATGGCCTCCTCGAGAAAGGAGGCTCTGTTGAAGGTGGGAATGATGACGGTGATCAAGGAATCTTCAGGACGTCGACACTCTCCGCTTTGCGGAAGGGGATCGAAAAATTTCCCCAGACGCAGTCAATCACGGCTTCGCCGGAAAAGACGACAGGCAGCGGAGGCTGTTCCAGTTTGTCATAAATATCCTTCCCAATTTCAAAAAAATCGAGCAGCAGCGGGATTGAAAATGCCTGCTCACCGCGCTGGGGAATGCTCGACGCCTGACCCAGCCGGCCTTCGGACACCGTTGTGCCGCCGAATTGAAGCTTGTAGTTCACGACTTCCAGCTTGAAATCAAACCCGTTGGGATTCTTCAAGACGGCCTTGAAGAGAAGGTCACCCCCTCCGATGGTCAGAGTCTTCGCTTCTACAGGGCGACACTCGACGGTCATGCCTTTGAAAATGGGGAACTCTCCGGCAAAGGCAATCTGGATTCTCTTCTCCCGCCGCCGTTCGTCCTGGAAGGTCATGCCGCCGGCCATGAAACAGGCCATCTTGTCCTTGTCAGGCACACCGGGCACAGCGCGCAAGAGCAGCTCATATGTGATTTTGACAGGCAAAGAAACGGTGACGCTCCGCTTGGCCTCGATTTTGATCGGCGCCTCCAGCACAGTCTCGAGCCTGAAGTATTCGGTTCGTTCGATAATCAAACGGTAATCGTACTTGGCCAGCCAATGGGACGAATTCGAGCCATTGTTGATGTTCAGATAGAAAACGAGAGACAGCCCTTCCAGGCTCATGTTTTCAATTTTCTTTTCCCGGACGGAGATTTCGATGTCGTCCTTGGCGGGAGCAGCCGGCAAAAAAAGAAACGCGGCGGCCACCGGGGCCAGGAAAACGCCAATCGTTCGGACTCGAGCTAATATCATTCGACTTTCAGAGGACATAGTCTATACTATCGGCCGCCGGAGGACAAGCCGTCGGGTCTCGACCTTGCTTTTCCGTCTTTATGAATATCATTCGGTCCCTCGTAATTGCCGTGCCCAGCAGCAATTTTGAGACAAAAAATCCGGGGCTATTTTTCGAGGACAAACGACACTATTATTGGCCATGAAAAAAAATTTGAACTAATCCCCGCCAGTTTCTATAATAATGTCGAAAATATTTGCTAGGATCATGAAATATATCAGGTTGGACTTCCGGGACAAGGACCTCTTTGTCAGGCTGTTCGGCCAGGATGTCTATGCTGTCGGAGGCTTCGTCCGAGATATCCTCCGCGGCAATCCTTCCGAGGATGTCGATCTTCTCATCACTCGGCATCCGCTCCGGGCGATCGTCAGCAAAATCCGCCCTTTCGGAAAAGTGGACCTCGTCGGCAAGAGCTTCGGCATCATCAAATTCGCGATCAAAGGAAAATCCTACGACATGGCGCTTCCCCGAAAAGACAGGCCGAAAGACGGAGCCGCCGGGAGCCATAAGGATATCCTCGTTTCCGCTGATCCCAACCTGCCCATCGAAGCCGACCTCGGACGCCGCGATTTTCGCTGCAACAGTATCGCCCTCAGGCTTGCCGACGGAGCGCTCATCGATCCGTTCGAAGGGGCCCGGGATATTCGGTCCAAGGTGATCCGGGTGACAAACCCCTATGCTTTTCCCGAGGACCCGCTGCGAGTTTTTAGGGCGGCCCGATTTGCTTCGGTCCTGGGGTTTTCTGTCGATCCGGACCTCTATGTCCTGGCCAAGGATATCGATTTGACCCGCCTCAGCGTAGAGAGGGTTGATGAAGAGCTTTTTAAAATCCTCCTCTTATCCCCGAAACCCTCTGCCGGCTTGGAGGAGATGTTCATGCTCGGAGCCCTGCGGCAGCTCTTCCCCGAGCTATACGCTCTGACGCTGGTTATCCAGGATTCCATTTTCCATCCGGAAAAAGACAACTTCGGGCACCATACAGTCTGGCATCACACGAAACTGGCCGTTGACCAGGCCAAAAGATTAGCCGAGATCGCCGGGCTCAACCCGTCAAAATCCCTGGCCCTGGAGCTCGCCGCCCTGTTCCATGATGTCGGAAAGCCGGACACGACTCAATGGGAATTCAAGCGCGGCCGGATGGTCATCACGAGCGCCGGGCACGACAGCGCCAGTGAAAGGGTCGCCAAAAAAATCTTCAACCGGCTCAAGATTTATTCCTGGAACGGCTACAACGTGCGCAAGACCGCGCTCTTGCTGATCAAGAACCATCATCGGGCTTCCGAGCTGTGGCAGAACAGGCAGGCTGTAACCCGGAAGGCCTTCAACCGGCTTGCCGCCGATACCGACGGGGAAATCGAGCTCCTGGCTTATCTTGATGCCGCCGACCGCGGAGGGCGAAAGGAAAAACTGGTGACGGGACTCGACCGGGAGGGGCGCTGGCTGCTCGGAAAATTCGAAGAGCTGCGTGTCAATAAGGACACGATCAAACCACTCATCATGGGAAGAGACCTGCTTAAACTGGACGTAGCGCCGGGGCCGGACATGGGAAAAATCCTGAAAGAACTTTACAGGCTCCAGCTGGACAATGAATTTCGGACCAAGGCCCAAGGCTTGAAAATCGCAAAAAAATTGACCGGGGCATCAACATGACAAGGATTCTCGTGACAGGTGGAGCGGGATATATCGGCTCTCATACCGCTAAAGAGCTCCTGCGCCAAGGATTTGACGTCGTCGTCTTTGACAATCTTTCCAGCGGCAGAAAAGAACTGGTTCCGGGAGGACGGCTCATCATCGGCGACTTGATGGATAAGCCGGCCATCCGAGAAGCGTTTAAGACCGGGGACATCTCCGCAGTCCTTCACTTCGCCTCGTTGATCCAGGTCGGCGAATCCTATCGCGATCCTCGCAAATACTATACCGGCAACCTCGTCTCGAGCCTGAACCTGCTGGACGCAATGCTCGAAGCCGGCGTTAAGAGTTTCATCTTCTCCTCGAGCGCCGCCGTTTACGGAGTTCCCCGCCAGATCCCGATCACCGAAGACCATCCGCTTCTGCCCTTCAATCCCTACGGCCAAACGAAATTTTTTGTCGAAAAGGTCCTCCAGGATTATGACCGCGCCTATGGGCTGAAATTTATCTCTCTCCGGTATTTCAATGCCGCCGGCGCCGACCCCGACGGGGAGTTGGGCGAAATGCACAATCCCGAAACCCATCTCATCCCGAATCTCCTTTCGGCCGTCCTCGGAAAAAAAGAATATCTGGAGGTCTTCGGCGCAGATTTCGAAACCCCAGACGGGACGGCGATCCGCGATTACATTCATGTCGCGGACCTAGCGTCCGCCCATGTCCTCGCCCTGCGGAAGCTCCTGTCCAGTCCAGAGAGCGAGTTCATTAACCTGGGGACAAACAAAGGGTACTCGGTCCGCGAAATCATGGCAAAATCCGAAAAGATCACTGGCAAAAAAGTGCCTTTCCAACAAAAACCCAGGCGCGAGGGAGACGTGCCCGTGTTGCTGGCCTCGCAGGACAAAGCCGTGCGCCTGCTCGGCTGGAAGCTCCGCTATTCTGACATTGAGACCATCATCGAAACCGCCTGGAAATGGCATAAGAAATTGAATTGACGCCAATTGTATCGCATGGTATAAATATCGGCGTCTAAGATAATGAGCATAAAGATATATCGTTGGGTGCTTCTTTGGGTATGTTCCTCTTTTCTCCTCTGGAGCTGTTCGTCCGGGCCAAAGCCCGCAGAATCGCCCCCGCCGCAGGCCCAGGCGGAAACTCAAAAGGCTCTTGAGGTAAAGGTGCCGGAAGAGCGGCTGGCTCCTGAAAAGACTATCATCCCTCCCGAGGAGAAGAAAGCGGCCGATGAACAGGCCGCCCAGCAGGAAAAAAACGCAATTTCGGACAAAGACGAGGGGGCCTCACTGCTCGAGGAAGCCCTGGGCTTCTATCAAGAAGCCAAGCTTGCCAGGGAGCGCGGTGATTTGGACGCCGCCCTCAAGGAACTCGACAAAGCCTATGGAATCATACTCAAAGTCAGCCTTGGTCCAGACTCCCCTCTCCTCCAGGACAAAAATAACCTGAGGCTTTTGATTGCCCAGAGAATCCAGGAAATCTATGCCTCCAGCCATAACCCCATCAACGGCAACCACAAATCGATTCCCCTGGTCGAAAACAAATATGTCCTGCAGGAAATTGAATCATTCAAGACGCGTGAGCGGAAAGAGTTCGAAGCCGCCTACATGAGGTCCGGGCTCTACCGGGACATGATCGTCGAGGAGCTCAAAAAAGCCGGGCTTCCCGAGGAACTATCCTGGCTGCCGGTCATCGAAAGCTGGTACATGGTCAGGGCCCTGTCCAGGTCCCGGGCTCTAGGCCTTTGGCAGTTCATCGCCACGACGGGATACCGCTACGGCTTGGTCCGGGACAAATTCGTGGACGAGCGGATGGACCCGTACAAATCCACTCAGGCCGCTGTCAAATATCTGGCCGAGCTCCATTCCTTCTTCGGCGAGTGGACGACGGCGCTGGCCGGCTATAATTGCGGAGAGATCCGCGTCCAAAACGTGATTAACACCCAGCGCATCAATTACATGGATAACTTCTGGGACCTCTTTGAACGGCTGCCTTATCAAACGTCCCGCTTCGTCCCCCGGTTTATCGCTGCCGTTCTCATTATCAACGATCCGCAGAAATACGGCTTTACGCTTCCATCACCCTATGCGCCTCTCAAACACGAGACGGTGAGCGTCAACCACCCGACGAAGTTGTCCACGATCTCCACGGCCCTGGGGCTCGAAAATTCGGAGCTGGAATATCTCAATCCCGAGCTCCGCTATGCCTCGACCCCAGACCGCGAGTATCAACTCCGGGTGCCGGTCGGCTACGCCGAAAAGGCCCTGGAGGTGATCCACAACCTGCCGAAATTCATGCCGCCGGAATATCCCATCCATACCGTCCGGCCCGGGGAAACCCTGTCCCAAATCGCCAGGAAATACGGGACGTCGGCCCAGGCCATTGCCAGGCTCAACGGACTGCCGAACAGCTACCTCATCTACCCGGGACAGCGGTTGAGGATCCCCGGCCGCGGCTAAATCGCTCGAGCACTCCTCCCTTCGTATTCCTTCCCGTTGCGCAAAGACTTTCTTCTTTATACAATAGACTGACTCCATGGGACAAACATCGCGGGCCACCTCCCGGAAGACTCCGGGAAATTCTCCCGTCCTGCCGCTATTGGCCATCCTTCTCGTGACGTTCATTTCCTATTCTCCCTCGCTCAAGAACGGCTTCACCGACTGGGACGATAGGATCTACGTCAGCCAAAATCCCCTGGTCGAACGTTTGTCTTTTGAAAATCTCAAGACGATTTTTACGACTTCTCACAACGGGATCTATATCCCGCTCAGCATGATTTCCTATTCCCTTGAATATGCCCTGTTCGGGAAAAATCCTCAGGCCTATCACGCTACGAATCTCCTCCTGCATCTCTTGAACTCCCTGCTCGTCTTTTGGATCTTCTATCGACTCAATCAAAAAAAGGTGTTCCTAGCTTTTATCGTCGGCATTCTATTCGGCGTGCACCCGCTTCACGTCGAATCCGTCGCCTGGATCTCCGAACGGAAGGACGTCCTCTACGCGTTTTTCTATTTCCTGGCGCTGGGGAGTTATCTGCGACACAGCCGCGACGGGGACAAGCGTGCCTACTGGCTATCGCTGGCCTTTTTCTTCCTCTCGTTGCTGTCCAAGCCGATGGGGATGACATTCCCCCTGATTCTTATTCTTGTCGATTATTGCGCGACAGGGAATTTGAGAATCAAACGGCTTGGCCGCACGGCGCCCTTTCTCCTCCTCTCCCTTGTCTTTTCCATCGCGGCGATCTTCGCCAGCCGGCCTCAGTCCGCCATGTTCGCGCTCGGCGCGGCCGCTCCGGTCCCAGTCGCGCACAGGATTGTTCTGGCGGTCTATGGTATTGCCTTTTATGCCCTAAAGATATTCTTCCCATTTAAGCTCGCGGCGCTTTACCCCTACCGGGAAACCCTGAAAAGCCTCGACCCCCTTTTGCTGTATTTGTCGCCCGTCGTCCTCGGCATTTTAGCGGTCATCGTCGTCGTCTCGCTGCGGTTCACCAAAAAAGTTCTCTTCGGCGTCATTTTTTTCCTCATCTCCCTGGCCCCAATCCTGCAGATCGTCTCCATCCCCGGAAACAGCATCGTCGCCGACCGATACACATATGTCGCCAGCCTGGGCATCTTTTACCTGGCAGCCCTTTTTCTGACCTGGAACATCTGGGACAAGATGAAGCCTATCAAGCTCGTCCGCACGGTCATCCTGGCCTGTCTTGTCGTCGTCCTTTCCATGGCGACATTCGGGCGCTGCCGTGTCTGGAAGAGCGATTTAACGCTGTGGAGCGACGTCCTCAATAAATACCCTGGCGTTCCCGTCGCCCACAATAAGCTCGGGCTTGTCTACGCCGAAAACGGCGACACGGCGGCCGCGATCAGCGAATATGACCAGGCGATCGCCCTAGACCCTTCCGCTACGGCAGCCTATAACAATCGAGCCGCGGCGTATAAGAGTCTTGGGCAATATGATCAGGCTATGGCCGATTACGCCAAAGCCACCGAACTCAATCCTCTCTCGGCCGAGCTTCGCTACAACCTCGGCAACCTGTATCACGAACTTGGAATGCACGACAGGGCCATCGAACAATTTACAGAGGCCCTTCGCCTCGACCCCCGGTCATCGGCCAAGATTTTCAACAACCGGGGTCTCTCTCGGGCCGCCCAAGGGGACCTCAACGGCGCGATCGCCGACTATTCCAAGGCCATCGAAACCCTGCCGACCTTCGACCTCCCCTATGTCAACCGCGGAATGGCCCTGAGCTGCCTGGCCCAATATGACAGGGCCCTCGCCGACCTGGACAAGGCCATCGAACAGAATCCCGGCAATGCCAGGGCCTATTTCGGCCGAGGTCTGACCCGGGCCAAGATGAAGGAATACGAAAAGGCTTTGGCAGACTTCGACAAAGCCCTGATAATCAAACCGGATTACGAGGACGCCCTCAACAAAAGAATCTACATTTACTTAGTCCGAAAAGAATATGAAAAAGCTATCCGGGAGATCGAACGCCTGCAGTCCCTCGGCCTGGCCATTGAACCGGGATTGTTGGAATTTTATAAGAAGGCCAAGGCCGGGAATTATTGAATCCCAAACTCTTTTGACACCAGGAGTCGGTCATCTATGAAGACGGCCACGGTCCAGGTCCCGCTGGCCTTTTCCTCAAACAAGAAAATCTGATCCCAGGCGATATACGTCTCGAAGACCTGGCCTCCCTTTCCGATGGTGATCGGCTCGGTCTGGCGGTAAAGCCGGCGCGACGGGTCGTACCATTTCCAATAAAGACGATGCTCACCGACCATTGCCTTCAGGCAGATGAAGGAAAAAACGTTCTTGTCGGACCCCTTCTTAAAGTCTGACTTGCTCTCGGATGGCTCGGCCCAGCCGGCTTGGATTTTGAGGTCGGCACAGAGGAGATGCCGCTCGAGGACAAAAGCTGGATCCTTGAGCGCCTCCGCCCTCTTCAATCGAAGGCAGCCCGGGGACAAAAGGAAAGTCCAAACAAGAAAGACGCAGAAATAAGCGGACGCCCGCTTCGTGGTTCCCATCCAAGCACTATTTCTTGGCTTCTTTTTCCTTTTTCTTCTTTTCCTTCTTTTTGTACTCCGAGCCAATGAGCTCGAACATGGCCATCGGCGCTCCGTCGCCCAGCCGGGGGCCGATTTTGACGATCCGCGTGTATCCGCCCGGACGTTCGGAAAACCGGGGACCGATTTCGCCAAACAGTCTCCGGACAGTTCCTTCTTTAGTCAGGAACCGCAGGGCCTGACGCTTCGTCTGAAGCGTGTTCTTCTTGGCCAGGGTGATCATCTTCTCCGCCAGCGGTCTTGCTTCCTTGGCCTTGGCCAGGGTGGTCTTTATCCGTTCCTTTTCCAGGAGGGACGCAACGAGGTTGCGAAGCAGAGCTTCCCTGTGGGCCGTCGTCCGCCTGAGTTTTCTGCCCTTCACCAGGTGCTTCATTCATCCGACTCCTTGCCTTTTTCGTTCTTCGTTTCGCCCTTGATTTTTTCCAGCAGCTTGGGATGGAGGTCAAGGTTCAGCCCCAGTCCCAGATTGGACAGCGTTTCCTTGATCTCGCTGAGCGACTTGCGGCCGAAATTCTTGGTCTTGAGCAGCTCCTCCTCGGTTTTTTGGACCAGCTCGTAGATTTTCTCAATCCCCGCCGAGCGGAGGCAGTTGTTCGACCGGACCGAAAGTTCGAGGTGTTCGATCGGCTTGGATAGAATGTCGATCTGGGTCATGTACGGGATTTCCCGCTTGGTTACCACCTGTTCTTTTTCGGCGGGCTCGTCGATGATGTTCAGGAAAATGACCATATGGTCTCTCATGATCTTCGCCGCCTGGGCTATGGCTTCGATCGGCTGGATGGCGCCCGTCGTCCAGATCTCCAGGGTCAGGTTTTCATAATCGATCCGCTTGCCGACGCGGGCCGGCTCGACGCGGTAGTTGACCTTTTTGATCGGAGAGTGGGAGGAATCGAGCGGGATGAAATCGATGCTTTTCTTTTCGTCAAAGTTCTGGTCGGCCGGAATGTACCCCCGGTTGTTCTCGACGATCATTTCGATGTCTAGTTTTCCGTCCTTGTCCAGAGAGGCGATCGAAATGTCCTTCTCCAGGATCTCGAGGTCGGCGTCGTGAACGATGTCCGATGCTTTCGCTTCTGCCGGGCCTTCCTTTTTTAGGGTCATCGTCTTCGGCTGATCGCCGCTGAGCTTCAAGGGAATGCTTTTCAGGTTGAGCAGGATATCCGTGACGTCTTCGACAACGCCCGGGATCGTGGAAAATTCGTGGAGCACGCCCTGGATCCGGACGGCCGTTATGGCCGCGCCCTTGATCGAAGACAGGAGGATGCGGCGCAGGGCATTGCCGACGGTGACGCCGAAGCCGCGCTCGAACGGCTGGGCGGTGAACCGGCCGTAGGTATTGGTTAAAGTCTCATAATCACACTCCAAGTATTTGGGCCTTTGAAAACCTATGTCTGTCATCATTCCTCCTTCTGAGGATCCAAAAATATTTTGATTCCTTATTTGGAATAGAGCTCGACGACCATGTGCTCCTCGACCGGGAGTTGGATGTCCTGCCGCGTCGGAAGAGCCAAGACCCGCGCCTGGTGGCCGGCCCAGTCGACTTCCAGCCAGCCGGGCAAGGTCTTCGACTTGTGCGCCTCGAGCATGGCCTTGACATCCTCGGTCTTGGCCGAACGCTCCCGGAAGCTGATCACCTCGCCGGCCTTGACCTGATAGGAAGGAACGGAAACCTTGATCTCATTCACATAGAAATGCCCGTGGTTGATCAGGAGGCGGGCATGGGCGCGCGAGTGCGAGAAACCGGCCAGGAAAACGACGTTATCCAGCCGGCGCTCGAGCATGATCAACAGCGTTTCGCCGGTGACGCCCTTCTGGCGCTCCGCCCTCTCGAAAAAGAGGTGGAACTGCTTTTCGGACATTCCATAATAGCGTTTCAGCTTTTGTTTCTCCCGGAGCTGGATCCCATAGCCCAGGATCCGCCTTCGGCTCCGGCCGTGCTGTCCCGGCGCATAGGCCCGGCGCTCGACCGGACATTTATCGGTCAGGCACTTGTTTCCCTTGAGAAAGAGCTTGGTTTTTTCCACCCGGCAGAGCCGGCAAATGGGTTCGCTGTATCTCGACATCATTGGCTCCTTAGACTCTTCGGCGCCGGCGCACCCGGCAGCCATTATGGGGAATCGGCGTGACGTCTTTGATGGACTTGATTTCTAGCCCGGCCGCCTGCAGAGCCCGGATCGCGGATTCCCGTCCGGCGCCCGGCCCCTTGATCCGGACATCGACGTACCTGACCCCGAAATCCCGGGCTTTCGTGGCGGCGTCTTTGGCTGCCAACTGGGCGGCGAACGGCGTGCCTTTGCGGGCGCCTTTGAACCCAGCGGTGCCGGAGGCCGCCCAGCACACCGTATTTCCCAGATGGTCGGCGATGGTGATGATTGTGTTGTTAAATGTGGATTGAATATGGGCTACGCCGAACCCGATTTCCTTCCTTGCCTTCTTCTTCTTGACTTTCGTCTTGGGCTTTATGGCCATGGAATGCTCCCTTCCTCTCTTCCCTTAAGTCGCCTTGATCTTTTTAATCGTATGCCCGCGTGGCCCCTTTCGCGTCCGGGCATTGGTCTTGGTCCGCTGGCCACGAACGGGCAACTTCCTTTTGTGCCGCAGACCGCGATAGCAGCCGATGTCGATCAGCCGCTTGATATTCATGCTGACTTCTTTACGTAAATCACCCTCGATTTTTTCCCTCTTTTCGATAATCTGGCGGATCTTGTTGACTTCATCCTCGGTCAAAGCCTTGACTTTCTTGTTTTTGTCGATCTTGGCCTCTTCCAGGATCTTGTTCGATTTGGACCGGCCGATCCCGTAGATGTAGGTCAATCCGACCTCGATTCTCTTTTCCTGGGGAAGCGTGATGCCTGCGATTCTTGCCATATTGACCTCGTTTAGCCTTGTCTTTGTTTATGCTTGGGATTGGAACAGATCACGCGGACAATGCCCTTGCGCCGGATGATCTTGCAGTTCCGACAGATTTTCTTGACTGATGCTCTCACTTTCATGAGTCTTGTCCTTTTATTTGAATCGATAGGTGATTCTTCCCTTGGTTAGATCGTAGGGCGAGATCTCGATAAGGACCTTATCCCCCGGGAGAATCCGGATAAAGTGCTTCCTCATTTTGCCAGAGATATGGGCGAGGATGACATGTTTGTTCGCCAACTCCACTCGGAACATGGCATTGGGCAGAGTCTCGAGCACGGTGCCTTCGGCCTCAAACATATCCTCTTTAGGCATAACGCTGCTCCTTGATAAGGCGGGCGCCGGGGTCGTCCTCGCCGTCCCGTCCCAGAATCTCAGCCCCGCGCTCGGTCAGAGCCACCGTTTCCTCGAAATGCGCCGCCAGACTCCGATCTTTGGTCACGGCTGTCCAGCCATCCGCCAGGATTTCGACATCCCAGTCGCCGGCGGCGATCATGGGCTCAATGGCCAGGACCAGCCCGGGGCGAATCTTTGGGCCGCGCCCGGGGGACCCGAAATTGGGAACCTGGGGTTCCTCATGCAGGGAATGTCCGATGCCGTGCCCGACAAACTGTCGGATGACGGAGAATCCCTGAGCTTCCACATACTGCTGGATGGCGGCGGAGATGTCGGAAATCCGCTTTCCTTCCTCCATTTTTGCCACCCCTTCATAAAACGCCTTTTCCGCCGCGGCGATGAGTTTCTTGGCCAGCGGGGAAACCGTCCCGACGGGATAGGTCCGGGCGGCATCTCCATAAAAGCCGTCATGGAAAACCCCAAAATCCAAGCTGACGATATCGCCTTCGTGCAGGATTCGGGGCGAGGGAATGCCATGAATGATCTCTTCGTTGATCGATATGCACAGTGATGCTGGATAGCCTCGGTAGCCTTTGAAGGCCGGCTTGGCGCCGAGCTCCCGGGCCCTTTGTTCGGCGTGCTCATCCAGTTCGCGGGTCCGGACGCCGGGCTTGATCATCGCCCCGAGCTCTGCGAGGACTTTCACCACGATCTGCGAACACTTCTGCATAGCCCGGATTTCATCCTCGGTTTTGTAAACGATCATGACCGGACCGGGGCCTCCTTGAGCGTCGCCAGGGCTTTGTCCAAAACCGCCGAAATTTCCTTGAAAATGGCGTCCGGCTCACCCACCCCGTTTACAGGACGATACACATTTTTCCGGCGATAGTACTCGACTAGCTTTTCGGTTTGGCGGTGATAGACTTTGATGCGCTCCCGGACGACCTCCGGGCGATCATCCGCTCTCTGGATGAGAGCCGACCGGCAGGCATCGCAACGCCCCGTTTCCTTGGGCGCCTGGGCCTGCAGGCTATAGA
>Ga0315268_10001906_pt1 | contig 23973 bp, 15 predicted proteins | sample C1_top_MG_FD_204535 | JGI IMG/M metagenome (GOLD analysis project Ga0315268, IMG submission 204535) | Sediment microbial communities from Yellowstone Lake, YNP, Wyoming, USA - C1_top | ecosystem: Environmental > Aquatic > Freshwater > Lake > Sediment | place: USA: Wyoming | collected 2017-08-01
TTTTCAAAGGGGACTCTAGATACTCTGAGTTTTATAGTCCTTAACTTCCGGGTAGCTTGGGGGCCGGGACCCGCCGGCCCGCCGGAAATTTCCTAAAGTTCCCCTGGGGTGGCACCGATGCTTTGAGAGGAGGGGTGCGCGTTGGCAAAGAGGAAGCGGGAAAGGGCAACTAATAATAATGAGGCCGCCTTGCAGGGAAGCGCCCCTGCAGCCGGCCGGGCTCCGGGGCGTCCCCGCGCCCCCGCGGGCGGCCCGGGCCTGGAGCGCTGCCTGGAGGAGCTGGTGCGCGGCCTGCGCCACTCCGGCGTGGGCAAACGGGTCCGGGGACTGGTCCACCGGATGAACACTCCCCTGCAGGTCCTTTCTTTCCATCTGGAGCTATTGGAGCAGAAGGCTGGGGAGGAGGGGGAACTTCTGTCGCGGTGCCCGCCTCCCCTGAGAGAAAAGCTCTTGGTCCTCAGGGACTACCGCGGCCAAAAGCTCCGCCAGTTCCGGGGGGAGGTGGACAAACTCCGGGATTTCGCCCGGCGCCTGGTCCTCCAGGGCCTCCACGAGGAGGCCGAGGAGCGCCTCCACCTGGACCTGAACCAGGTCTGGCGGGAGGAGCTGGAGTTCTACCAGGCCCACCCCCTGTTCCAGCACCGGGTGGAGAAGCGGTTCCGTTTCGACCCGGCCCTCCCTCCCATCCAGGGGCACTACATCGACTTCAGCCAGAGCTTCTGCCTCCTGGTGGACCTGGCCCTGAGCGCCATGGAGGCCGCGCCCCGGCGGGTTCTCTATGTGGAGACCAGCCTGGAGAAGGGCGGGGGCGGGAAGGGCTGCCGGGTGCTCCGGGTGGGGGACACCGGCCCCCCCATCCCTAAGGAGCTGCGGCCCCGGATTTTTGAGCCCTTCGTAGTCCCCCGGGGGACCCGGGACGGCTCCCCCACCGGTCTGGGGCTGTTTCTGGCGCGGCGGCTGCTGGCCCCCTACGCCGCACAAATCCAGGTGGACAGCCGCGCCGGGGAGACCTGGGTGACGGTGCGCCTGCCGGTTGGGGGAACTCCGGGTTACCAACCGTAAAGATCGTTTCGTGGTAAACAAATAAATACCAGCGCCTTAAGGCGGCGGCTGGCGGTCCAGTTCCGCGGTCTGGAGGAAGACCTCCGCGGCCCGGCCGGCCTGGAAGTAGCGGGCGATCTTTTTCAGGCGGGCCAGCCTCTCCAGGGAGGCGGGGTGGGAGTCCAGGAAGTAGGTGGTCTGGAAGGGGTCTTTCTCGTGCACCGCGGCCAGGCGCTCCCACACGGCCAGGCCGGTGTTGAGGTTGTAGCCCGCCTGGAAGGCGTACCACAGCCCGTAGGCGTCCGCCTCCCGTTCGTCCTCCCGGGAGAAGACGCTCACCACCGCGTCCTGGGCCACCCGGCGGGTGTCCGCGTCCACCATGAAGCCCCGCCAGTTGACCAGGCGGCTTAAGGACAGGGTGCTCACCGCGGTCACCGCCTCCCCCAGGAACTGCCCCACCTCCCGGTAGGCCTCCCGGCGCACCCGGTGGGCCAGGGCCTGATGGGCCAGCTCATGGCCCACCACCAGGGCCAGCTCGTCGTCGTTCAGGCAGAAATTCACCAGGCGCTGGGTCAGGATGATACGCCCGGGCGCGGCGTAGGCGTTGATGGACTGGTCCTTGGTGTTGAGGAGGAGGCCGTACTCCGCGGGCAGGTGTTGGGGGTAGAGGGTGATGAGGGACTTTTGCTCCTCCCGCTGCACCAGAAGCTCCACCGGGCCGGTGAGGTAGGCGCCCCGGGCCTCCAGGGCCAAGTGTTTGGCGTCCAGCATCACCGCGGGCAGGATTTCCCCGGGCAGGATGAGGATCATGGAGCGGGTGGTGGTGCGGCTGGCGTAATGGCGCTCATACCGGGCAATGGGGACGAAGACGAAGAAATCGTGGAAAAGGCTGCGGGCGCCCCGGACGGCCTCGTCCCAGTCCTTGGTCCAGGCGGGCAGGGGCCAGTTGTTCACCGCCAGGATGAGGTCCCCCTGTTTCAGGCCCGCGTCCGCGGCGGGGGAGGGGCGCCAGACGTTGTCCACCGCCACCTTGCCGGCGGCCGTGACCCACCAGGAGAAGCCCAGGAAGGGGTAGGTGCGGTCATGGATGCGGGGGAGGGTGGCCAGGAGCTTGAGGAAGACCCGGGAGGAGCGCTCCAGGGACCAGGACTGGTGGGGGTGGCGGCGCACCGCGTCCATCTGCGCGGCTTCCTCCTCCGCCAGAGTGGCCGTGGGCCGGGTTACCTCGGCGCAGCCCGCCGGGAGCAGCAAACCCAGTCCCAGAGAAAGCAGGAGTCCGGCCGCCAGGGCTTTGTCCCGTTTCATGCGGCTCCTTAGCCTCAATTTTTCTGATGCCCACCGAAAACTGAAAACCGATAACCGTATTAAAAGTTCCAGCGGAAAGACACCCCTGTAGTGAGCAGGCGGTAGTGGTCCACCCATTCCCGGAAGTAGAAGATGTGCACGTTGGTGTGAAAATTCTGCAGCCACTCCCATTCCAGGGCCGCCAACCCCTGGAGGGCGGGGCCCCAGTCGCCGTGCTGGTTCACCCCCTGGACCGTGCCCTGGAGAATGAGGGTGGGCAGGCGGAAGAATTGGCGGTGGAAGTCCAGCCCCAGACCCAGGGCGTGGTAGGTACGGGGGCTGAAATAAGCGCTCTCCCGCTGCCGGTAGGCCGCCAGGTAATAGTGGGGGGTGAACTCCAGGTTCAGGCGGGGGCCCCGCAGGGCTTGCCAGGCCAGGCCCTGGAACAATGTGAAGCGGCGGTTGCCGTCGGAGAAGAAGCCGCCGGCCACGCTGCTCCGCCAGTCCAGGCCGGGGCGGAACTGGTGCCGGAGGCCCAGCTCCACCTGGTCGATGGTCACCACCTTCGCCTGTTCCAGGTTGAGAATGCCCTGGTAGAGGCGGGGGTAAAGGTGGGCGTCCTGGTCGAAGATGTCCCGGCGGCTGTAGCGCAGGGCCGCGTCGGAGCCCTGGCTCCCCCGGTACTTGATCTCCAGGGAGCCCAGGAGGCGGTTCCGGTCGTCGGTGCTGCCCAGGTCGATGGGGGGCAGGCGGTGGACGTCCCCCCACTGGTCCACGTAGCGGTGCTGAATCTCCCCCTCGATGCGCTTCCAGTAGCGGCGGAAGATGAGTTCCCCGGCCAGCTGCAGCCGGTCACTGGCGGCCAGGGGGCCGGCCCCCAGGGCCACTTCCAGGCGCCGCAGGCGGTTGTCGGAATGGTGGTGGAGATAGTGCTTTTCCGGCCAGCCGTGGATGTTGGTTTCCTCCCAGGACTTGCGCCGGTCGATGTCCTGGCGGTATTCCCGGTACTCCACGGAGAGCTGGGCCGGCAGCACCTTGGTGATCCAGAAGCCCGAGGAGATGCGGAAGATGCCGCCCTGCAGCTTGTTGCTGTCGCCGAAGAACAGGGTTTCCGGCTGCATCAGGGGGAGGACCTGGGCCACCAGGGCCGGCAGGTAGTTGGTCAGGCCCAGCCCCCCGGGCTCCCGGTCGAAGCGGGAAAACTGGTAGGGGCGGGAACCTTCCTCGGGGCGGCGCTCCCCCCGGGACTGGGGGAAGCCCCGGGAGGCGAGCTGGGGCCGCATGCGGGCCCGCACATCCTCCAGTTCGTTCAGCAGCTCCACGTCCTGGGGCGCGTCTTTCAAGGCCTGGGCGTAGGCCTTATAAGCCGCGGCCAGGTTCCCCAGGGCCCGGGCCCGCCGGGCCCGGGCCACCCGGGCCTCCTGGGAGTCGGGAGCTCCGGCCATGATTTCTTCATAGAGTCGGACGGCGCCCTGGTCGCCCTGGGCCTCCAGGAGGCGGGCCTTTTCCATGAGCCACTGGTTCCGGGGGACGCGGCCCTCCAACTGGGCGCAGGCCTTCAGGGCCTCGGGGTACTGGCGCTCCAGGCGGCAGGCCTGGGCCAGGAGCAGCAGGGCCGGGGCCCGGTCGGGGTGGCCTTCGGGGATTTGGGCCGTCATGGCCTTGACCCCCTCATACTGGCCCCGCATCAGGTAGACCCGGGCCCTTTCCAGGGGCGCCTGGGGCAGGTTGGGGTCGCGCTCCAAGGCGGCCAGGGCCTGGCCCCAGTCCTTCCGGGCCAGGCGGCAGTTGAGCTGGAGCTGGGCGATGGACTGGTCCCCGGGCCGGGCCGCCAGGGCCCGGTCATAGTATTGGGAGGCGGCGTGGAGGTCCCCCAGCTCCGTGGCCAGCCAGGCCAGGCCCAGGAGCTCCCCCGGGCTGTCGGGGCAGCCGGTGCGCCGGTACTCGTTAAGGACGTGGAGCAGGTAATTGAGCTTGCCACCCTGGCGCCCCAGTTGGCTGTCGAAATAGGCCAGGGCCGCGGCGGTCTCCGGCCCCCCGGGGCGCAGGCCGGGCAGGCGGTTCATGACGTAGTCCAGGTCTTCGTAGCGGGGCAGGAGGGGCAGGATATGGGCCAGAATCAGCAAGGAAGGCTGGTGGTGGCGGTTCCCCTGGAGATTTGCCAGGACCAGGTTCAGGGCCCGCCGCAGGTCCCGGGGCTCCCCCCGGTGGCAGTAGCACCGGGCCACCAGGGCCTTCTCCCCCGGGTCCAGTCCGGCCAGAGGCTCCAGCTCTTTCTGGGCCAGGGTCAGGGCCTTGCCATAGTCTTTGGCGGTGAGGTAGGCTTCCACCGCGGCCACCCTTACCACCGGGTCCTGGGGGGCTTCCTGGCGCAGACGGTTCAGGAGCTCCAGGGCTTCAGGCGTCCGTCCCAGGTAGGTGAGGACCCGGGCCTTCTCCAGGCGGCCGCGGGGGTCCTGGGGGTCTTTCTTCAGGAAGAGGTCGTAATGGGCCAGGGCCTGGGGCAGGTCCCCCAGCCACAGGTAAAGGTGGGCCTGGTCCCGCAGCAGCCGGGGCTCCTCCGGCACCGGGCAGGCCTTAAGCTCCCGGGCCGCGTCCTGCCAGCGCCGCTCCTCCAGGAGGAGGTGGATGCGGCGCAGGCGCAGGCGCACGTCGTCTTTGAGCTTCAGGGCCTCCTGGTACTGGTCCAGGGCCGCGGGCCTACCCTCGGGCGTAAAAGACAGGACTTCCGCCAGTTGGCGGCGCACCTCCAGGTCCTGGGGGCACTGCTCCAGGTAGGCCTGGAAATGCTGGGCCGCCTGGCCCCAGTGCTTCTGGTACAAGTGGAGCTGGCCCAGAAACAGGAGGAGCCGGGGGTTCCTGGGGTCCTGGCGGCTTAGGGGGGCCAATACCTCCAGGGCCTCGGGGTAGCGCCGGGCATAGGAGTAGGTCAGGGCCGCCTCCCAGCGGGTCTCCCCCTGGAGGAGCTGGCGGCGGCCGGCCTCGTCCCACATGCCCGCGGCCCGGTCAAACTGGCGCTTTTGGGCATAAAGGCGGGCCAGGTTGATGATGGTCTCCGCGTGGGTGTCCCCCTCCCGCCAGGCGGCTTCATAAGCGGCCAGGGCCCGGGGGAGGTCGCCCAGGAGCAGGAGCTCCAGGCCGTACCAGCGCCTGAGCTCCGCCTCCGGATTGGCGTCCATCAGGGGGGCCAGGACGCCTGCGGCCTCCGCGTGGTTGCCCTTGCGGGCCCAGAGGCGGGCCAGGGCCACGGCGTATTCCTTCTTCCCCTGGGAGTGGCCGTAAAGCCAGAGATAGTGGGCCAGGGCCTGGTCCAGGTTCTGGGCCGCGTCCGCGGCCTGGGCCGCCTCTAAGCGCAAGACCCCGTCCTGGGCCGATTTGGCCAGCAAGCGCTGGTAGACCCCGCAGGCGGCCTGGTAGTCCCGGGCCCAGTAATGCAGCAGGGCCAGGCGGTGCAGGGCTTCGGGATCTTCGGGGGCCTGGGCCGCGTCCTCCTCCGCCAGAGGGACGGCCTCCTGAAAGCGGTTCTCGGAAGTGAGCAGCAGGAGGAGCTGCCGGCGGCACCGGGGATCCGGAGCCAGCTTGTAAAGGCGCTGCAGATAGGTGATGGCCAGGGGATGGTCCTCCGCCCGCGCTCCGGCCAGGTCCGCGGCGGCCTGGAGGATTTCCGCCTCCTCCCGGTCCGCCAGATACGCCGCCAGCAATTCCAGGGCCTCGGGGCGGCGGCCCAGGCGGTCCAGGGCCTGGGCTTGCAGCTTCAGGGCCGCCGCGGCCCCGGGGTGCCGCTCCCGCACCCGGCCGGCCGCCTCCAAGGCGGCCTGGGGCCGCCCGCTCTCCAGCTCCAGGCGGGCCAGAAGGAGGCCATAGCGGGAATTCTCCGGCTGGCGGGTCCAGGCCTTCCGGGCCAGATCCCGGGCCCGGGCCAGGTTCCCCTGCCGGGCCGCGGCCTCGGCCAGACGGTTCAGGGAGGCGGCGGAGCGCCAGAAGTCCAGGTCCCGGGCCAGGACCGCGCCGAAGAGCAGCCCCAGGAAAACCAGGGGCACCAACCACGTGAGCCAGCGCGCCATCTTAAGCATAGACCTGCCTCGGGTCCATGGCGGGACTGAAGTTGGGCGGGTTCAGCTGCCACCACACCAGGTCCCCCATGATCCAGATGATGAAGGCCGAATACACCCCGGCCGCGGCAATGAGCTCCGGGGGGGCCCAGCCCTGCCACAGGGACAGAAAAGGCAGGGTCAGGTGCAGGGCCATGAAGGTCAGGTGCGGCGCCACGTGCCACCACCGCCCCGCCTCCTCGAAGGGCTGCAGGTTGTTGAGGCGGTAGGGAGGCTTGCGCCGGGGCGGGTAAACCAGGGCGGCCAGAGCGGCCAGGCCATACACCGGAAAGAGGTTGCACAGCATCTTGAACTGCTTCAGGGGAGCCTTGCCGGCGAAAAGACAGCGGAACATCAGGATAGTGGCCAAAAGATACCCCCCCCGCAAAGGCCAGTAGGCGGACTCCCGGGCCAGCCAGCCCAGGGAGCCCCAGGCATAAACACCCAAGGGGGCCAGGTAAAAGAGGGGCAGCGCCAGGCCGCTCACCAGGTAGCTGAGCATCACCACCGAGAAGTGGAGCCGCTGGCGCAGGATGAGGCCCTGCTTGAAAAGAGGGGAATCCCAGAAAAAGAGGCGCAGGCTGTCCAGCCCCCACTGGAAGCGCTGGCGGTAAACCCCGGGCAGGGCCGCGGGGGCCAAGCCCCGGGAGAGGGCCCGGGGGTAGTAGCGGCCCTGCCAGCCCCGGCTCACCAGCTCGTAGGAGGTGGTGAAGTCCTCCACCACGTTCCAGGTGGCGAAGCCGCCCATCTCCTCCAGGGCGGTTCTCCGGTAAAGGACGCCGGAGCCGCAGGAAACCACGGCATTGGCCGGGCCGTTGGCGGGCTGCAGCACCTCATAAAAGATGCGGTCGGCGTTGTAGAAGGGGTCGCCTTGGGGCAGGAAAAAGGCCTGCCGGCTCTGCACGTAAGCCACCCGGGGGGCGCGGCAGAACTCCAGCAGGCGGGTGGCGACCTCCGGCACGGGCACCTGGTCCGCGTCCAGGACCAGGATGAATTCCCCCCGGGAGCGGCTCAAACCGAAATTGAGGTTGCCGCTCTTGGCGTCGGCCAGGGGCAGGCCCGCCCGGGCGCGGGAGAGGTAGTGGAATCCCAAGGCCGCGCTCAGGGCCTCCACCTGGGGGGAGGCGGAGTCATCCAGGACATAGACCGACAGGGGCCGGTGGCTGATGGCCTTAACGCCCGCCAGGGTGGCCCGGATTACTCCCAGGGGCTCCCCGCAACAGGGAACGAAGACGTCCACCGCCGGCTCCGGGAAGGGTGGGAAAATTTCCGGGAGGCGCTCCCGGCGGGGCCAGAGGGCGTAGGCCAGGAGGGCCAAGAGCAGGAAAGCCAGGGCCTCCGCGGCCCAGAAAAGAAGGTCCAGGGGCGCCCGGGAGCGCCAGAGAAGGCGGGTGAGCCAGCCCAGGTAGGCCAGCCCCAGGGCCACGGTAGCTCCGGAAAAGACGCCGGTCAGGAGCCGGGAAGCACCCGGCCTCTGGCCCCGGGAATGCCAGCCGGGACGGGGCCGGCCAGGCGCCGCAACCAAATGGGGGTCCCCATCCATGACCAGACCCCCGGGTTTAAGAACACGGCGAAATCGGCAGGCCGACAGGTATCATGGACATTCCCTCCATGGAATTCAGTCCAAATACCTTTTATACCCATATCATTTTTTTATAAAGAAAAAAATATATCATTTTCATAATTTTATCCAGAACCGTGGTCATCCAAGCGGAAGTTAGGCGCAATGATCTATAGTGAGGCAGAGAAAGGACCGGGCCAGGATACAGAAAAGGTTACAAAAAGAAATTTCGGAAAAGAAAAGAGGGCCGCCACCGGGTGGCGGCCCCCCTCAAAGGGGGTGATGCATTGATGCATCACGGGGGAGGGAACCCCGGCGTCCGCAGTTGCCGGGGGAGGGGTATGTAAATTTATCCAGTAACTTAATCGGCAAAAACCGGTGAAGCAATCAGTATAAATACCTATTTGGGCCTAGGCAAAACTGCCTAAAAAGAGTGGGTGTCCGGGGGGAGGGGAGCATGAGGATTAGGAAAGGCTGCGGTACTCTTTGAACCACCGGACGAACCGGGGGATGCCCTCTTCCAGGGTGGTGGCGGGGTGGAAGCCCAGCTTGGCCCTGGCCCGGCGGATGTCGGCAAAGGTGGAGGTCAGGTCCCCGGGCTGGAGGGGCAGCAGCTCCTTTGGGGCCGGGACCCCCAAAGCTTCCTCCAGGAGGGCGATGACCTTGGCCAGGGGCTCCGGCCGGTGGTTGCCGATATTGATGATTTCGTAAGGCTCCAGCCCGTCCGCCATGAGGGCCGCCAGGGTGCCCTGGACCGCGTCGTCAATGTAAGTGAAGTCCCGCTGCATGTCCCCGTAATTGAACACCTTGATGGCGCGCCCCTGAAGCATGGCGTCGGCAAAGAGCCACAGGGCCATGTCCGGCCGCCCCCAGGGGCCGTAGACCGTGAAGTAGCGCAGCCCCACGGTGGGCATCCCGAAGAGGTGGGTGTAGGCGTGGGCCATGAGCTCCCCGGCCCGCTTGGTGGCGGCATAGAGGCTGAGGGGGCGGTCCACCCTTTGGCTCTCGGTAAAGGGCAGCTCCGTCACCCCGCCGTAAACGCTGGAGCTGGAGGCGTAGACGAAGCGCTCCACCCCGGAGTCTTTGGCCACCTCCAGGAGGTTGAGAAAGCCTTCCAGGTTGGCCTTTTGATAGGCAAAGGGGTTGACCAGGGAGTACCGCACCCCGGGCTGGGCCGCCAGGTGGCAGACCTTCCCGGGGCGGTGGGCGGCAAAGAGGGCCTTAAGCCCCGCCAGGTCAGCGAGGTCCCCGGCCACGGAGGTGAACCGGTCCCGGCGCCGCAGTTCCCGGTCCCGGGCCTGTTTCAGGGCCGGGGAATAATAGTCGTTGAAATTGTCCAGGCCCACCACCCGGGCCCCGTGGGCCAGGAGGGCCCCGGCCACGTGGAAGCCGATGAATCCGGCCGCGCCGGTGACCAGGAAGGTGTGGTCTTTGATCTGGGAGGCCCAGGTGTCCATGAGGGGAGACCGTGAGGGGGATTATCGCACAGCCGGGGAAAAATACCAAGGGCCGGGAGAAACCGTAGCGCCGGAATTTGCCCGCCGCCGAAGTTCGTGGTAGAAGGGGCCAATGCCTTTCTTAAAGAAAGGAAAAGGCATACCAGCGGCCGGCCGCAGCTAAATTTATGGGCTCCCGGGAAAGGCCCGATTAAATTGAGGGCAGGGGCTGCGCCCCGGGAAATCAGGAATTAAGGAGGTGGAAATCAGGCGTTCCCCGATTTCCCCCCCATTGCTGTTTAAGAGACACTGAGACCGGAGAAGACCGGTTAGTAAATTTAAGATATTGGGGGAGCCATGTTTACTGCCAGCCGGCCCAGATACCGCATCATCTTTGCCGCTTTGGCGGCCTGCGTTCTTTTTTCCATATCCCTGGCCCAGGCGTCGGAGGGGGAAGTCGCGGCTCTCAACCGCGCCATCCAAGCCCAGGGCGCCCAGTGGGTGGCGGGGGAGACCTCCCTCACCAGCCTCTCCCCGGATGCCAGAAAGAGGCGCTTGGGCGCCCTCAAGCCCCTCCTGACGGACGAGGACCACAAAGCCGCGGCCCGGGAGCAGGCGGCCCTGGCCGAGGTTACCCCGCCGGCCAGTTACGACTGGCGGGCCACCGCTACCGGCAACTGGGTCACCCCTGTCAGGAACCAGGGCAACTGCGGCAGTTGCTGGGCCTTCGCCACCACCGCCGCGGCGGAGTCCCAGACCCTGATGAGCAACAATACTCCGGGCCTTGACCTGAACTTAGCGGAACAGCTCCTGGTCTCGTGCAGCCCCGCGGGCAACTGCAACGGCGGCTATATCAGCACCGCCTCGAACTACATCCGGGATCTGGGCCTGCCGGTGGAAACCTGTTTCCCCTATACTGCCACCAACAATTCCTGCAGCAACGCCTGCCAGGGGTGGACCAACAACTCCTACCACATCGCCGGCTGGCACTGGGTGGTCACCACCGCGCCCACGGTGGAGGCGCTGAAAAGCGCCCTGGTCACCTATGGGCCCCTGGTTACCACCATGGACGTCTATTCTGACTTTTTTTCCTACCGGAGCGGCATTTACCGCTATGTCTCCGGCACCTACCAGGGCGGGCACGCCATCCTGATCGTGGGCTATGACGACCCGGGGCAGTATTTTATCGTCAAGAACAGCTGGGGCACCGGCTGGGGGGAGGCCGGCTACTTCCGCATCGCCTACAGCCAGCTCAGCAGCGTGGTGGATTTCGGGGCTTACACCATTGCCGACGAAGGCGGCAACCCTGCCCCGCCGCCACCCCCGCCGCCGTCCTGTACTTACTCCATCTCCCCCACCAGCAAGTCTTTCAAGGCTGCGGGAGGCTCCGGCGTCGTGACTCTTTCCACCCAGGACACCTGCGACTGGACCGCGGTGAGCAACGTCACCTGGGTCAACGTCACCTCAGGGGCCTCGGGCAACGGCAGCGGCTCGGTGAGCTATACGGTGGAGGCCAATGCCACCAACCTCCAGCGGTCGGGAACCATGACCATCGCCGGGCAGACCTTCACGGTAAATCAGCAGGCGGCCAGGTCCAGAGGCAAATAACAGGTTCCTGAAACGCCCCCTGGCCCGCCGTGACCGGGGTTCTGTAAGAAGAAAGCCTCCGGGGAGGGCCCCGGGGGCTTTCTTCTTCATCTTTTAAGTTTCCTGACCACGGGTTTTCTGACTCCGCCCCTAACCCCTGGCACTTGCCGCCAAAGTGGTTATGTTTAAAACCAATAGTCTACTTAAAGGCAGGGAGATGAAGGCCGACCCAAAAGAGACGTCCGGCGCCGGGGAGTTCCGGGACCCGGTGTGCGGCATGAGCGTATCCCCGGAGAGCCCCTGGCGCACCACATATCAGGGCCGGGAGTACGCTTTTTGCTGCCGGCCTTGCCTGGCGAAGTTTAAGGACGAGCCGGAGAAGTATCTCGCCGCGGGGCCCGTCCCCGCCGGGGGCGTTTCCACCTTTCCCGGCCCCTCTGAGGCGGCCAAACTCGAGCCCCGGCTCTGACCCAAGTGCGGCCCGGCCCCCCGGGAGGGGGCAGTGGCAGCCAAGCCGCCGGCTTCCCCCGTCGGTTATTACACCTGTCCCATGGACCCCGAGGTCAAGCAGGCGGAGCCGGGGAGCTGCCCCATCTGCGGCATGGCCCTGGAATGGGCCGGCGCCCTCCCCTTGGTCAAGACCCGGTGGACCTGCCCCATGCACCCGGAAGTGGTGCAGGATTCCCCGGGGAGTTGCCCGGACTGCGGCATGGCCCTGGAGCCCACCACGGTGGCCGCGGGGGAGGAGGAAAATCCGGAGCTGGCGGACATGCGGCGCCGGTTCTGGGTAGCCCTGGCCCTGACCATCCCCCTGGCGGTCATCGCCATGGGCCACATGATCCCGGGGCATCCGCTGGAACGGCTGGCGCCGCCCCACACCTGGAGCTGGGTGGAGCTGGCCCTGGCCACGCCCACGGTGCTCTGGGCCGGCTGGCCCTTCTTTGTGCGGGGAGCCTACTCCCTGGTGAGCCGCCACCTGAACATGTTCACCTTGATCGGCCTGGGCGTGGCCGTGGCCTACGGCTACAGCGTGGCGGCACAACTCTTTCCCGGCCTTTTCCCGCCTTCCTTCCGCAGCCCCTCCGGGGAGGTGGGGGTCTATTTTGAGGCCGCGGCCTTTATCGTTACCCTGGTCCTCCTGGGCCAGGTCCTGGAGCTCAAGGCCCGCAGCCGCACGGGTGCGGCCATCAAGGCCCTGCTGGGGCTGGCCCCCAAGACCGCCCGGCGCCTGCTCCCGGACGGGAGTGAGGAAGACGTGCCCCTGGACCAGGTCATGGTGGGGGACCTGCTCCGGGTGCGGCCCGGGGAGAAGGTGCCGGTGGACGGCGTGGTCCGGGAAGGCCGCAGCGCGGTGGACGAATCCATGGTCACCGGCGAGCCCATCCCGGTGGAAAAGGGGCCGGGAGACCCGCTCATCGGCGCCACGGTGAACGGCGCCGGCGCGCTGGTGATGCAGGCCCAGCGGGTGGGGGCCGGCACGCTGCTGGCGCAAATCGTGCAAATGGTGGCCGAGGCCCAGAGGAGCCGGGCCCCCATCCAGCGGCTGGCGGACCTGGTGGCGGGCTACTTTGTCCCCACGGTGGTCCTGGTGGCCGCCCTGGCTTTCACGGCCTGGGCTCTCTGGGGGCCGGAGCCCCGCATGGCCTATGCCATCGTCAACGCGGTGGCGGTGCTCATCATCGCTTGCCCCTGCGCCCTGGGGCTGGCCACTCCCATGTCCATCATGGTGGCCACGGGCAAGGGGGCCACCCTGGGCGTGCTCTTCAAGAACGCGGAAGCCATTGAAGTGCTGCGCCAGGTGGACACCCTGGTGATGGACAAGACCGGCACCCTCACCGAGGGCAGGCCCAAGCTGGTGACGGTGTCCCCGGTCCCGGGGCAGGACGCCAAGACCCTGCTGCGCCTGGCGGCCAGCCTGGAGCGGGGCAGCGAGCACCCCCTGGCCGCAGCCATCGTCCGGGGGGCCCGGGACCAGGGTCTGGAGCTCACGGAGGCCAAAGCCTTCCAATATTTCTCCGGCAAGGGGGTCACGGGGGAGGTGGACGGCCACCGGGTGGCCCTGGGCAACCGCCAGCTATTGGCGGACCTGGGCCTCGACGCGGGGCAGGTGGCGGCCGAAGCCGAATCTCTGCGCCAGGACGGCCAGACGGTGATGCTGGCGGCGGTGGATGGCCGGGTCGCCGGCCTCCTGGGGGTGGCGGACCCCATTAAAGAGACCACGCCCGAGGCCGTCGCCCGGCTCCACCAGGAGGGTCTGCGCCTGGTCATGCTCACCGGCGACAGCCGCACCACGGCCCAGGCGGTGGCGGCCAAACTGGGACTGGACGAGGTGGTGCCGGAGGTGCTCCCGGACCAGAAAGCCGGGAAGATCAAAGAACTTCAGGCCCAGGGCCGGGTGGTGGCCATGGCCGGGGACGGCATCAACGACGCGCCGGCCCTGGCCCAGGCCCAGGTGGGCATCGCCATGGGCACGGGCACGGACGTGGCCCTGGAAAGCGCCGGCGTGACCCTGGTGAAAGGGGACCTGCGGGGCATCGTCCGGGCCCGCCTATTGAGCCGGGCCACCATGCGCAACATCCGGCAAAACCTGTTTTTCGCCTTCATTTACAACACCCTGGGCATTCCCATCGCCGCCGGGGTGCTCTACCCCCATTTCGGCATCCTGCTGAGTCCGGTGATTGCCGCCGCGGCCATGAGCTTCAGTTCGGTCTCGGTGGTAGTAAACGCTCTCCGGCTGCGGCGCGTGCGCCTGTGAACCGCTTGATGGAAGTGGTCCTGCCGGAAGCCGACTGCGGCAATTACGTTCCCCTTTGAGCCGTTTTTGTGCTAAATGGGCAAGATGAGGGATATAAAGCTATTTCTGCAGATGACTGGTTGGACCAGGCACATCCGCCTCCTGCTGCTGAGCCTCGCGGTGGGGGTGATCAGCGGGCTGGGGGCCATCCTGTTTGATGAGCTGCTGCACACGGCCCTGAAATATTTCATTAACTTGCCTACCGGTTACACGGAACCCGCGCGAGCCCACCCTGTCGCGGCGATTTTGGGTTTCGGCCCCCCCCATTCTTATCTGCTGCTCATCATTCCTACCCTGGGGGGTCTGGCTTCCGGGTTACTGGTTTACCTCATCGCTCCTGAAGCCGAGGGCCATGGCACCGACGCCATGATCGAGGCCTTTCATCAGCGGGCTGGCTATATCCGCCGGCGGGTGCCTTTTGTCAAGATCCTGGCTTCGGCTCTGACCATCGGCAGCGGGGGCTCCGCGGGCAAGGAAGGGCCCATCGCCCAGATCGGCGCGGGCTTCGGCTCGTTTCTGGGCTCGGCTTTGAAACTGAAGCCCCGGGAACGCCGCGTCCTGGTTTTGGCCGGAGCCGCGGCGGGCATCGGCGCCATTTTCCGGGCGCCCCTGGGGGCCGCATTGTTCGCCCCGGAGGTGCTCTACCGGGAAATGGAGCTGGAGTCAGAGGCCATCTTGCCGTGCGTGGTGGCCTCCATCGTGGCCTTTTCGATTTTTTCCCTCCTTTATAGCCATGGGGCGCTGTTTTTCCCCGGGCCGGTGGACTTCACGCTGCCCACGGAATTGTTGCCCTACGCCGTATTCGGGGTGGTTTGCGCCCTGGCCGGCTACCTCTATGTGCGGGTGTTTTACGGATTGCGGGATTATTTTTTTAAGCTCTTGCCACTTCCAAGATTGTTTAAGCCGGCAGTAGGCGGGCTGATGCTGGGCCTGATCATTTTTTATTACCCCCAGGTATCTTCCACCGGCTACGGCTGGGTACAGATGGCCATGGAGGGGAAAATCTTTTGGCAAACCATGCTCTTGCTGGCCTGTCTGAAGATTCTGGCCACTTCCTGCACCATCAGTTCCGGCGGCAGCGGCGGGGTCTTCGGCCCTTCGGTGTTTATCGGCGCCATGTTGGGCGGGGCTTTCGGTTACCTGGGGCAAAAGCTAGCCCCGGGATGGGTAATCAACCCCAACTCTTTTGTTTTGGTGGGTATCGGCGGTTTTTTTGCGGGAGTGGCCAAGGTGCCGCTGGCCTCCATTATTATGGCGTGTGAGATGTGTGCCAGCTACACTTTATTGGTACCTTTGATGCTGGTATCCTCCATTTCCTACGTTTTGTTAGGGAAGACCACCCTCTATGAAAAGCAGATGATATCTCGCATCGCCTCCCCGGCGCATGTGGCTGAGTTTGCCCGGGGGCTGCTGCGTGAGATGTACGTCTATCAAGCAGTGAATCAACGACCCCTGACTTTGATTCAGGAGAAAACCGCCCTGGGGGAGCTGATCAAGGTGGTGACCGCGTCGCCGGAGGCCCATTTCCCAGTGGTTAATGAGCAGGGGAAAATGACTGGTATCCTATCCATCAACGATATTCGGGAAGTACTCTTCGAGGAGAGCCTTAATCATATAATCCTGGCTAAAGATGTGGCGACTCCTAATGTAGAGCGGGTCTTCTGGAGTGATACCCTGCAGGAAGCCTTGGATAAGATGGGGGCGCTTCAGTTGGATGAACTGCCCGTGGTCAAGCAAGAGGCCCCGGAAGAGATCATCGCCATGATCTCCAAACGGGATATCATCAGTTACTACCATTCTCAAGGCAAGCGAGAAGGGCTATGAGAGAGTAATTCCGGGGGTTTTTCTATTAACAACTTTTGGAAGAGGGACTGAAAATGTCCGAGAAGAAGCCGAATCAGGGATTCAATTTTGTACCGGGAATAAATCTAACCGAAGAAGATATCTACGAAGCTATGAAACTAATTCCTGGATATCTGGATATCACCCCGTATGACTTCAAAGAAGTTTATATCATAGCATATCAACAAGCGGTAGAACGCTTGGGTCGTGAGATAACCGCCAACAAGATCATGACCAGGAAAGTTACCTATGTTCAGACAGACACGCCATTGGCGGAAGTTGCTGAGTCCATGGGGCGGAGAGGCGTCTCAGGGGTGCCCGTGCTGAACCAAGCAGGCAAGGTGGTGGGAGTCATTTCAGAGAAAGATTTTTTATCTCGCATGGGAGTTACTGGCCCTATGAATTTCATGAGCTTGGTGGCGTCATGCCTTAAGACCAAGGGGTGCCTAGCCTTACCCATTAAGCAACAAAAAGCCGAGGATCTGATGAGTTCCCCAGCGGTAACAGTGGGAGAAGGCGCGAAGGTGAAGGAAATCGCAGAAATCTTTACCTCCAAGAACATAAATCGGGTAGTAGTAACAGATGCGGAAGGCCGGCTACTGGGCATTGTGTCTCGGGGAGATATTATGAAGGCTGTCTTGCACAGGGGAAAATCATGATGGGGAACTATTTCCGAAAAATGACCGGCACCACCCAGAGCCCGATTCGAGTAAGCCTGGCCGAAATAATCTGGTCCTGGTTAGGCGGCTTTCTGGGCATCTCCGCAGTTGGCTACCTTGACCATAAATTTTTAGAGGGTACTGACTTGGTCTTGATAATCGGCTCCTTTGGCGCCTCGGCGGTTCTTATCTATGGGGCCATAAGAAGTCCGTTGGCCCAACCTCGCAATCTGCTGGGAGGGCATATCATCTCTGCCCTCATAGGCGTATCCACGTATAAATTTCTTTATCCCCACATCTGGCTGGCAGCAGCATTTGCCGTAGCCACCAGCATCGCAGTGATGCACGCCACAAAAACGCTTCATCCACCTGGAGGCGCCACTGCCCTTATCGCAGTCATCGGGGGCCAGAAAATTCACAACCTGGGATACTTATATACCCTGCTCCCTGTGGGAATGGGGGCAATCATTATGTTGATCGTTGCTTTAGTGATAAACAATATCCCTCGAACCCGCCGGTATCCCGAGTTTTGGTTTTAGATGAGTAATTTCGTCGTCATACCTATGAGGTGGATGGAGGCCAGGCCAAAGATGATAGACTCGCTCTATTATTTGCTGAAAAAACTGGGCTCCCCCCACCCGCTCCATCCCCCTTTGCCCATGTGCCCATCAGCCTTTTGACCGGGGCTCTGGTCCTGGCCCTGACCGCCTGGTGGCGACAGCGGCCCGCCCTGGCCCAGGCCCCCCTACTGCTGATCCTGGCGCTGACCACCCTGGCGTCCACGGCGCTATTCGGCTATACCGACTGGCAATACTTTTACGCCGGGGGCTGGCTCTTCCATATCAAGGTCAAGATTATTTTGGCCTTCATACTCCTGGTGCTTCTCTGCATCAGCCTCATGGTCAGCCGCCACGCCGAAGGAGAATTCCTGGCGCCCCTGGTGGTTTATTTTCTTTCTTTTCTGACGGTCGTTGGTTTGGGGTATGGCGGGCAACTGGTTTTGGGCGCCTGGACGCCCGCATTCCCGGCGGAGCTTCGGGTGGGCGCCCGGCTCCACCGGGGCAATTGCAGCGGGTGCCATCCACCTGGCGGCAACCCGGTCACGCCGAACCTGCCCTTGCGTCTGGCCCTGCAACTGGCGGATTTTGACACTTTCCGGGCTTTTGTGCGCCATCCCCCCATGCCCAACGGCTCTCCGGGCGACATGCCCCCCTTCCCAGCCGGCAGGATCTCGGACCGGCAGATGAAGGACCTTTCCCAATATATCAATGAAGTCTTGAGAGCCCCCAAAGGGAGTCGGGGGCCGGGGTGTCGGCCCCCAGGGGAACTGGTTAATAAGCCAAAGGAACGGTGGGGTCTGCGGCTCCTGCCTTCCCGGAGTTTCTGAACCTGAACCTTAGGGCGGGGTCATTCCGCGGGCGGGGCCACGAAGGCCACCAGGCGCAGCCGGGTGCGGGCCTTGACGCCGTGGGGCGCGCAGGCCGGCAGGGTGATCAGGGTCCCCTCCTGGACCGGCATTTCCTGAGCCCCCAGAAACTCCCCTTCCCCTTCCAGGATCAGGATGGCCACCTCGGCGTCCAGGCAATGCACCGGCAGTTCCTGGCCCGCCTCAAAATCATAGGCCACCACTTCCAGATTGCGGGACTCGTATAGGCATTGCCGGTGCGGCTTATCTTGGGTGAATCTGGCCGTTTTCGACAAGTCAATGAGCTCCACTGGGCCTCCCTATTAGCGCCGGTCAAAGCTAAGCTTCTCTTTGCCGTAACATAAATACTGGTACCGGGTTTGTCAAACGCGGCCGGGGCGCGCCGCCATCCCGCCGCCTCCGGGGATTCTTTCCCCTTGACAGAATCCCTGGGGTGCATAAAATAGAGGCAGAATTTACAGGTGCCGTAAGGGCTTAATAGGGAAGCCGGTGTCAGGCCGGCGCGGTCCCGCCGCTGTAACCGGGGACGAAACCTGCTCTTAATGCCACTCCGCCTGGCGGTGGGGGAAGGCGCAGGGACTAGGGAGATCCGGGAGTCAGAAGACCTGCCTGTAAACCGGGCGTGAGCCGGTCGCGGAACCGGCCGCGCCCCCTCCAGGGGTCAAGAAAAACGGGTGCCATCCCTGGGTCGCCAGACCCGGGGATTTTTTTATTTCAGGATTCAGGTCATGGAACACTTGCAGGACCGCCGGCTTTTCCGCACCTGCCTGCTGTTGTCCGCGGGGTTGCACCTGGCCCTGGCGGGCGCGGGGGTGGTGACCGGCTGGGGCCGGACCCTGGCGCCTCCGGCGGTGCTGGAAGTAAAGCTGGTGGCCCCGGCTCCGGCCCCGGGAGAGGGCCTGGGCTCCCCCCCGGCCCCCGGCGGTTCACCCCAAAGCGCTATGGCCCCGGCCCTCCCGCCCCCAGTCAAGAAAAACCCCGTGGCCCGGCCGCGGCCGGCGGCGCCGCCGCCCGAGGCGGTGAAGGCTGCAACTCCTCCGGTGTCCCCGGCTTCGCCCTCCCTGGCCCTGGCGGTGGCCCCCCGGCCGGTTAACCCCGGCACCGCCACCTTCACGGGCAACTCCGGCGGCCTTGGTAATGGAAACCCTGCCCCCGGCCAGGGCTCCGGCGGCGGACCCGGCGGCGGGGGCAGCGGCCTGGGAAACGGTAGAGCCGGGGGGGATTACCTGGGGCTGATCCGGTCCCGCATCCTGGCCCAGCGCCAGTATCCCGCCCGGGCCCGGGAGAAGCACCAGGAGGGGGTGGTGCGGGTGCGCTTCCGCCTCTCGGCCAGCGGCGGGCTGAGCCGGGGGGTGGAGGTGGTCAAGCCCTCGGGCTACAGCCTCCTGGACGAACAGGCCCGCCAATGCGTCCTGGCCGCGGCCCCCTTTCCGCCCCTCCCCCGGGACCTAAAGCAGGACCACCTCACCATCGAAGTCCCCATTGTTTACCGGCTGACGGAAGGGGAATAAGGAAGCCATCTCACCCTGACCCTCTCCCCCAAGGGGGAGGGGAAAATATGAGGACACGGCGAGCCGTACTCCCAGGAGGGGGCACAGGCGGGACGCCGGTGCCACATACCCCTCAGTCTCTTCTCTTTCTCTTCACAAACTCAGGGCGGGGTAGCCCAGGAGCTGGTTGACTTCTGCGGCCAGGTTCTCGGAGGGGGTGAGGTGCAGCTCCGGGGGCAGGGCCAGGACCGCGTCGGGCCGGCCCGGCTCCAGGAAGTGGAGGAACGCGGGCACAGGCCCGGAGTGGCGGCTAAGGACCTCCTTGAGTTTCAGAAGCTGCTCCCGGGTGACCGCGGCGGCCTGGAGGCGCAGGTCCACCCTTTCCGGCCAGAAGGGCAGGGCCCCTTCCAGGGGGGTGATGTCCTGAGCCACCAGCTTGGGGCCCTTCTCTTCCTGGACCACGATGCCTTTAAACCACAAGGGCAGGCTGGGTTTATGGAGCAGGGGCGCGGCCCGCTCATAGAGGTCGCTGTACACCACGGCTTCGACGGAGCCCGACAGGTCCTCCACGGTGAGGACGGCCAGGCGGCCGCCCTTTTTCCCGGTCTTCTCGGCCAGCGCGGTAACCACCACCCCCAGGGCCACTTCCTGGCCGTCCGCGGCTTCGCCCAAGTCCGCGGCGGTGACGGGGCAGCGGCTCTTCAAGAGGGCCCGGTAGGCGTCCAGGGGGTGGCCGCTGAGATAGACCCCCAGGGCCTCCTTTTCCCGGGCCAGCTTCACCGACTCCTCCCATTCGGGCACGTCCGGCAGCCAGTCGTCGGGGGCCGCGGCGGCGAGGCCGTCGAACATGGACATCTGCTTGGCGGACTGCAGGCGCCTGAGGCTCTGGGCCTTGTCCAGCACCAGTTCCAGGCCTTCCATCAGCCGGGCCCGCCGGGGGGAGAGGTCGTCGAAGGCCCCGGCCTGGATGAGGGCCTCCAGGACCTTGCGGTTGACCTTGGTGAGGTTGACCCGCTCCAGGAAGTCCCAGAAGCTGGTGAAGGGCCCTTTCTTGCGGGCCTCCACCAGGTCCTGGATGGCGCCCACGCCCACGTTTTTCACCCCGGCCAGGCCGAAGCGCACCTTGCCGTCCTCCACGGTGAAGTCCCGCTCGCTCCGGTTGATGTCCGGAGGGAGGAGCTTCAGACCCTGCTCCCGGGCCTCCATGATGTGTTTGGCCAGGGCTGCGGTCTGGTGGATTTCGCTGTTCAGGAGCGCGGCCAGGAATTCCAGGGGGTAGTGGGCCTTGAGGTACGCGGTCTGGTAGGCGATGAGCGCGTAGGCGGCGCTGTGGGACTTGTTGAAGCCGTAGCCCGCGAAGGTCTTGATGAGGTTGAAGAGCTCCTGGGCCTTGGCCTTGGGGACCCCCCGGGCCACGGCCCGGTCCACGAAGGGGGCCCGCTGGCCCTCCATCAACTCCGGCAGCTTCTTGCCCATGGCGGCCCGGAAGATGTCGGCCTCCGCCAGGGAGAAGCCGCACACCGCCACAGCGATCTGCATCACCTGTTCCTGGTAAAGGATGACCCCGTAGGTCTCCTTGAGTATGGGCTCCAGCTCCGGCAGGAGGTAGGTCACCGGGATTTCCCCGTGTTTGAGGCGCACGAAGTTGTCGTGCATGCCCGACTCCATGGGGCCGGGGCGATACAGGGCCACCAGGGCGATGACCTCCTCGAAGGTGGCGGGCCTGAGGCGCGCCATCAGGGCCCGCATGCCGCCGGACTCCAGCTGGAAGACCCCGGCGGTGTTGGCGGCCTGGAGGAGGGCATAGGTGGCGGCGTCGTCCAGGGGCACCTGATGGATATCGAAGGCGGGGTCGTGGCGGCGGCGGATGAGGCGCACCGCCTGGTCGATGACGGTGAGTGTCCGCAGGCCCAGGAAGTCGAACTTCACCAGGCCCACCTTCTCCACGCCCTTCATGTCGAACTGGGTGACCAGCTCGCCCCGGTTGTCCTTGTACAGGGGCAGGTACTCCACCAGGGGGCGGTCGGCGATGACAATGGCCGAGGCGTGGGTGGAGGCGTGGCGGGGCAGGCCCTCCAGGGAGGCGGCGATGGTGAGGATGTCCTTCACCGTGGGGTTGGTGTCCCTAAGCTCCCTGAGGCGGGGCTCCAGGGCCAGGGCGTCCTTCAGGGTGATGTGCAGCCGCTCGGGGACCAGCTTGGCGATCTTGTCCACCTCGGCGTAGGGCGCTTCCAGGGCCCGGCCCACGTCCCGGATGACCTGGCGGGTCTTCATGGAGCCGAAGGTGGTGATGTGGGCCACGTTCTCCCAGCCGTAGCTCTTGGCCACGTAGTCGATGATTTCGCCCCGGCGCTCGTAGCAGAAGTCCACGTCGATGTCCGGGGGGCTGACCCGCTCGGGGTTGAGGAAGCGCTCGAAGAAGAGGCCGTAGGCCAGGGGGTCCAGGTCGGTGATGCCCAGGGCGTAGGCGGTGAGGCAGCCGGCCGCGGAGCCCCGGCCGGGGCCCACGGGGATGCGGCGGCGCCGGGCGTAGTTGATGATGTCCGCCACCACCAGGAAGTAGCCGGCAAACCCCATTTTGTTCAAGAGGGAGAGCTCGTGCTCCAGGCGCTCCCGGTAGTCAGACTCCGACCGGTTGGGAGGGTGGGCTGCCAGGCGTCTGTCAAGCCCTTCCCGGGCCTGGCGGGCCAGCAGGGCCTCCGCGGACTCGCCCGCGGCCCCGTGAAAGGCCGGGAAGCGGAAGGAGCCCAGCTCCAGGGTGACGTCGCAGCGGGCGGCAATCTCCAGGGACGCGGCCAGGACCCCGGGGTAGGGCAGGGCCCGGGCCATCTCCGCCGGGGTCTTGAAGTAGAGCTGGTCCGTGTGGAACTGCATGCGGCCGCTGGTGTTCACGGTCTTGCCGGTCTGGATGCACAGGAGCACGTCGTGGGCCCGGGCGTCCCCGGGCCTAAGGTAGTGCACGTCGTTGGTGGCCACCAGGGGGAGGCCCCAGCGGGGGGCCAGCTCCAGCAGGGCGGCGTTGACCTTGAGCTGCTCCGGCAAATCGTTGGCCTGCATCTCCAGGTAGAAGCGCCCCGGGAAGATTTCGCCGTACTCCCGGGCCACGACTTCGGCCCGGCTGACGTCGTCGGCCTCCAGATGCCGGGCCACCTCGCCGTGGAGGCAGGAGCTCAGGGCGATGAGGCCGGCGTGGTGCTCCTGAAGCAGCTCCCGGTCCACCCGGGGGCGGTAGTAGAAGCCTTCCAGATGGGCCCGGGTCACCAGGCGGATGAGGTTGCGGTAGCCTTCATTGTCCATGGCCAGGACCACCAGATGATGGTGGTCGCCTTTGGCCCCGGCCTTGCGGTCGTGGCGGCTGCCCGGGGCCACGTAGAGTTCGCAGCCCAGGAGGGGCTTGATGCCCGCGGCCCTGGCCTTCTCGTAGAAGTCCAGGGCGCCGTACAGGGTGCCGTGGTCGGTAATGGCCACCGCGGGCATCTCCAGGGCCGCGGCCCTCTCCAGCAGGTCCTGGACCCGGACGGCCCCGTCCAGCAGGCTGTAGGCGGTGTGCACGTGGAGGTGGACAAAGTCGGCGGCGCCCATAAGGTCATCTTACCCCGAAGGCGGGGGAGGAGGCAAGGAGGGAGAAAGTTGGTCGGGAGCAATCCCTATCCCCCCTCACCCTGACCCTCTCCCCCGAGGAGGAGAGGGGATTCCCCAGGGCGGCCCTTGACAGGGGGCCGGGCCAGGGAATATCATCATATATTCTATGTTTTCCAGACAAATCAAGGGAGCCCCGGAGGGGCCGGACCGCGGGGGAAGCCGGTGAACGGCGGCGGCTCCGAGGTGGAAATCCTGGCCCTGGTGTTGGCCGCGGGCCCGGTGGTCAAGGGGGTGATGCTCATCCTCCTGGCCTTTTCCGTGGTCTCCTGGGCCATCATCATCGCCAAGCTCAAGCAACTGGGCCGGGCCCAGCGGGAGATCCGGGAGTTCCTGCAGCGCTTCTGGGCCGCGGGGGACCTGGCCGGGGCCCTGGAGGAGCTGGCGGCGGACGCGGCGGGGCCGGCCGCGGCCATCTTCCGGGAGGGCTGCCGCGCGGTCCGGGGGGAGGCCCCCGGTGCGGCGCCGAAGCCGGGAGACCCCGCCGGGCGCCTGGTCTCCTCCCGGGAAGCCGCGGCCCGGCGGGCCGTGGTCCGGGCCCTCAAGGAGGAGGGCCGGCGCCTTTCGGCCCACCTGACTTTCCTGGCCACCTGCGGCAACACCGCGCCCTTCATCGGGCTCTTCGGCACGGTCTGGGGCATCATGAGCTCATTTCACGCCATGGGCCAGAAGGGCGCGGCCTCCATCGCCACCGTAGCCCCGGGCATCGCCGAGGCCCTCATCGCCACGGCCGCGGGGCTGGCCGCGGCCATTCCCGCGGTGGTGGCCTACAACTATTTCCTGAGCCGGGTGCGGCGCCTGGAGGCGGAGCTGGCGGGCTTCGTCCAGGAGCTGCTGCCCCTGCTGGCCGCGCCCCCGCCGGGGAGCTGAGGGGCGAGGCGACCTCGCCCCAACGGTGTTGTAGGGGCGGGGCTTCACCGCCCTAAGTTGAAAGTAAGCTGGGGTCAGGCGAGGAGCCTTTAACTCATGGACTTTGAGCTGGAGAGGCCGTCCCAGCCCCTGTCGGACATCAACGTCACGCCCTTCGTGGACGTGATGCTGGTGCTGCTGGTGATCTTCATGGTCACCGCGCCCATGCTGTCCCAGGGGCTGCCGGTGAACCTGCCCCAGGCCCCGGCCCGGG
>Ga0315268_10001907_pt1 | contig 23967 bp, 26 predicted proteins | sample C1_top_MG_FD_204535 | JGI IMG/M metagenome (GOLD analysis project Ga0315268, IMG submission 204535) | Sediment microbial communities from Yellowstone Lake, YNP, Wyoming, USA - C1_top | ecosystem: Environmental > Aquatic > Freshwater > Lake > Sediment | place: USA: Wyoming | collected 2017-08-01
CATCGGTCATGTTCAATGGGAATCGTCTTAACAGAATGTTATGACGATCTGTGCCCCCAGGGATTTTTGCGCCCAAAATCACCCCTCGGCTTTCAAACACCCCCATTGACATTTTACCGCATTACTTCCTTGAATTCCCTGACCATCATCCTGCACTTGGGGCAGATCATCTGGTAGCAGGGTTGGCCGAACCAGTGGGGTAGCTTCCAACGCGCTCCAGGAAGACACCTCGCCATAGAACATCATCCCAGGTGAATACAGGACTCTGGAGTTTGGGTGCTGTGTGACCTGATCTTATCGTCAGTTCATTGTATCCTTCCTGCAAGTAGTCCGCTGGCACGGGGAGGGTAGCGGAGAGCCAGGAATAGGTCCAATCCTTCACCGGCAAATACCCCAGGAAGTGACCGTTCAGGAATACAGAGTTGGTCGGCTCGTGACTTTGCAACTCCAGGTGTAATTGCCAGGGCCCCCGCTCCGGATGTCGGACGTAAAATCCCCCCTGCCAAATCACGCTCGGATTCTTGGCCCCATACAGGGGCCGAAAAGGCGGTCACTCGCTGTCCCCCAGGTGAATCTCCTCGTCCTGGGCCAGGATGGGGATAGGAGACGGATCGGGCAAGAGGGCGTTCAGACGCTGCCGAAGGTCAGAGGCCTTTCGCCCGGGGCCTGCCGCAGTCAGTTCTTGGCGAAGGGCCTGACAGGCCGGTTTCGGTGATCCATCCTCCTGCAGGATGCTGTATCCGGCCTTCTCATCTCCTGCGGGCAACCCCGAACTGAGGTTCCAGACGGTGAACACTTTCAACCAGGGAAATTCATCCCGTGTCTTCTGCCAGGCACGCACTAGATAGTCTGCCTGCTCTTGCGGGGTAACGCTCAGCCAGGCATGCTCCCCCAGGCCACGAGTCGTCCAGCCGATTTCGGTAGCCCAGACAGGCTTGGCTGCATCCCCATGGGCTTCCATCGTCGCTCGCAGGTCCAGGATGCGGCTCATATTGAGCCCTTCGTGCGCCCCATGAGGATCATCGGGGGGATAGGCGAAGCCGTAGGGATGGGCACCGAGGGCGTCGAAAAACGGACGGGCCCCAGCCTGGTACATTTTCTCCAGGAAAATGCGGTCGTCCATGGCCTGATCGCTCTGCTCGTTGGTTGGTGCCAGGCCGGCGCTAATTACCAGGGCAAGGGGGTCTACCCGCTTAATCGTCAGGTAAGCCTGCTGCAGCAATTGGGCATAGGCCACGGGATCAGGCGGTGCTCCCCACTCCAGAGCCAAGTTTGGCTCGTTCCAGATGATGTATCCCTGAATACGCCCTTGATAGCGTCGGGCCACTGCCTCCACAAACTGCAAATACGCATCTGGCTCGAATGGGAAGCCGTGCGCCTCGGTCGGCGCCTGCCAGGCCCAGGCAGGGGGTTGATCCAGGCGCACGATGAGGTCCAGGCCGTAGAAGTCCGTAGCCCGGGCCAGAAAATCAGGGTACTCCCAATGCCATTCGCCCTGGTTTGGTTCGATCTCCTGCCAGGAGAGGACCTGCACGATAGCACCAAATCCCAAGTCCTTGGCCTGCCGCAAAAGGGTGTCGTCAGCCCTGAGAGTGTGCACTGCCGGCAAGGGCTGCAGCGGAGCGTAGCGCTGGGACAAGGCCAGCGTTTTCAGGATCATTACGTCAGCCCATTCTTCCCACTCATATTCCCAGGATGGGGTTTCGGGCGGTGGACAGGCGGCATCTTGACCCCGGAAGAGACCGCGGTCGGTGGCCACGTAAACAATGCCGTTTCCCGCAGCGGCCAGCAGGGCTTTCACCGTGCTATCGGCAGGAACGCCCCAGACCCGGTGCCAGGTAGCTCCTCGGTCACAGGACCTGTACAGACCATCATACTGGGTTCCGGCGTAAATATGGCCTCCGGGTAATATAGCCAGTGCTGTAACCGTGTGTTCGATGGTACCGCAGCGGCGCCAGTGATCCCCTTCTGGACGACACCATAGCCCTCCCGTAGCACCAACATAAATTGTCTCTTCGTCCGGAGCAAACGCTATGGCAAAGATGCTCTGATTGGCGAAGGGGAGAGGTTCACTTTGCCACCGTTTCTCGTGCGGATCCCAGCGGAAGAGGCCGTCCTGGGTCCCCGCCCAAAGCTCCCCAGATTGGGAGCGGGCCATGGAGAGCACCACGTGGTAGGTCTCCATCCCTTCCCAGCGGGCCTCCCAGGTTCGTCCCCCGTCGTGGCTCTCGTAAATGCGCTCGAAAGCCAGCCGGATGAACACGTGGTTGGGATCCTCAGGATCCACCAGCACGCCAGGCATTCCGTGTGAGGTCAGGTCGGAGATTACTTCCGCCCAGGTCTTGCCGCCATCTGTGCTGCGCACGAGGCCACTTTGTGTACCGGCGTAGATAGTGCGCGCCGTGGCATCGCCTGCCAGGGCGTAGAAAGGTTTGTACCCCAGGGCGTGAGTCACTGGCTGCCATTTCCCCTCTCCGGAAGACCGGTACAGGCCCAATGGCGTGGCCGCAAGCATTCCCCCTGCACCATCCCAGGCCAGTGCCTCGACCTCTACCCTGCCGAACCCTTCCCTGTGCCGCTGCCAGGTCCTTCCTTGATCGCTGCTCCAATACACGCCATCTTCGAGGGCTGCATAGAGCACATAGCCCCCTCCTGGTTGACCAACAGCGAGGAGATCCAGAACTGCTGCCTGAGGGGGCAAACCAGCCGCACTGCCAACCCAGGTTTGACCTCCGTCTTGGGAACAAGCCACGTGCCCCTTTAGGCCCAAGTAAAGGGCATCGTCTGGAGTTAGGGTAAAGGCATAGGCACGCCCATCCAGCTCTGGGACCGCCTGCCAGGTGCGGCCGAAGTCGGCGGAACGATACACACCTTTGGAGATGCTGGCATAGACCCAGGCGTTGCTCTTACGATCTACCAGAAGGGCCGAAACGTACTCCTTTGGCCAATCCGGTACCGGCAGCCAGTTCTGGCCTCCATCGTGGCTGATCCACAGGCCATTACCTGCGGTGCCCAGGAAGAGGTTTTGGCCGGTGGAAGATACGCCGGCGGCTAAGGCCTGGGGTTCCTGGCGCAGGCGCGTCCAACTACCGTTCTTTTCCTGCCGGAAGAGGCCTTCATCTGCCTGAACGGCGTAGAGACGTCCACTTTCATCCAGAACCAATTGAAAGACCGGCCCCGCGAGTTCGGGAACGGGCTGCCAGGCGGCAGAGTCGGCCGGGCGGAAGAAGAGCCCGCCTGCCGTCCCCGCCCACCACCGTTGACGCCCGGCATCCCACAGGAGCGTGAAGACCGGCTGGCTGCCAGGCCCTGGCTCCCCGGCTTGGCCTGCCTGCTCCCACGTTTCACCTCCATCCAGGGAACACCAGAGTCCGGGCAGGCTGTACGCTCCGGCGTACAAGGTGTCTGGATGCTCTGGGTTGGCAGCCAGGGTCAGCACAGAGATGCAGGAAGGCAATCCCTCGTCCCAATGTTTCCAGGGGGAAGAATCAACTGGGGCAGCAGGGGTTGGTAGGGACAACTGCGCCTTCGGCGTAGCTTTAACGGGAACAACCGTGGGCGCGCAGCCACCTACGGACAGGCAGACCAGGCCCGCCAAGGTTATCAGTATGACCAGCCGAAACCAGGAGCAATCGGCCATCTCCATCCTCCCCAACCTCTAATCCAGATGCGCCGCCAGCGTCCCGACCGTCAGGGTGAAGGCGGCGAAGTCCTCATTCATCTTGGCCATTGTGAGCATCTCACCCGCAGAGTCTTTCGGACGGGTGCTGGTGAGCCGCCCAGTGGCCATGGGGATGGCGATGCTCAATCCCGGCGTGGAGATGACGGTGCTGGTGAATGAGGTTGGTGCGCCACAATAGCTCCTCATCGGCCAGTATCTCCTGGGGAGAGCCTTGGGCTGTCAGGTGGTGATCCTCCCCCAGCACATAGACCTGTTGGGCAACGATGTCGGCAATCTCCAGATCATGGGTGGCCACCACCAGCGTCTTGTCTTGGTCGGCCAGCGAGAGCAGGAAATCAATCGCCCAGCCCCGGCTGCGAGGGTCGAGGTTGGCCGTCGGCTCATCCAGTAGCCAGACTTCCGGGTTCAGGGAGAGGAGGGAAGCCAGAGCCACCTTCTTCTTTTCCCCTTCGCTGAGGTTGTACGGTGCCCGGTCCCGCAGTTTGGCGATACCCAGAGCCTGTAGTGCTCCTTCTACCCGCGCCGCAACCTCCTCCTGCGGCAGCCCAAGTTGCAAAGGGGCGAAGGCCACCTCGTCCCAGACGGTGGGGGAGAATAACTGTACATCGGGGTCCTGGAAGACCAATCCTACCCGACGACGGAAAGCATAAGCGCCCTGAAGCATCCTCTCCGTCAATGGCACGCCAAAGGCTCTGATCTCTCCCGTTGTAGGGAAGTAGAGGCCATCCAGAAGTTTGAGCAGTGTGGACTTGCCCGAGCCGTTAGCCCCCAAAATGACCACCCTCTCCCCCCTCGTGACGGTGAAGCTGATCTCCCGCAGGGCAGGGATGCCGTCCAGATAGTTGTAACTGACCTCCTCGAGCTTGAAGGCCTCCAGGGCTGGCGAGTTCATGGCCATACTATCTCCCACAAAGCAATCAGCAGGATGAGGCCCAGGACAAATCCGGCCCAGGCCGCGTCCCTCCACCGCAGGAGGAAAACGTCCAGGGAGCGCGCCTGGCCGTTCCAGCCCCGGGAGAGCATGGCCAGGTAGACCTCGTTGCTCAGGTGATACGATTTGCCCAAAAGGAAACCCAGCCGGGCGGCGATCCAGCGATGCTGCTCCTTAAAAGAAGTGGGCCCCACTGTGCGGCTCCTGCGGGCCAGGAACATACCCTCCACCACCCGTAGGAAGAGGAAAATGTAGCGATAGGTCATCCCCAGGATGAGGATGCCCACCTGGGGGAAGCGGAGCACCGAGAGTGCCTTAAGCAGGCGCATCCACTCTGTGGTCAGAATCAGAAGCACAGCGAAGGAGACCGAGGTAGCCACGCGGGTGGCGAAAAGAGCCGCCCCCCGCAGCCCCTGCTCGGTGATGGTAATCTCATCAGGGAGATGGATGGGCCCCCACTGCCAGGGATTGGGGAGGTGGGCCAGGGTGACCATCGCCCGCCCCGGCGTGATGAAATTGAAGATGGCCGGCAGGGCGATGGCCCCGGCAAAGAGGGGGATGAAAATCCAGACCCGCTTGACGAAGAACCCGAGGGGAATCTTCGCCGCCAGTGCCAGGAGCAGGGTCAGCAGATAGAGGCCCACCAGGGTCTCCAGGTGATGCGCCATGGCGGTGGCCAGGAGAAATGCCAAAAAGGTGATGACCTTCACCCGAGGGTCAAGGGTCTGCAACAAACCGGGGAGACGGGCATAGCGGGTGGCGAAGACCGTCCGCTCGACGGCCTCGGTGAGCTCGGCCAGGGTTTTGGCGACGAAATCCCTGCGGGAGGCTAACAGCCTCCCGCAGGATCCACAGAATCGCCTCATTGCGCCCGGGCCAGGAGCCGCCCCAGCCCCCAGGCACAGAGGACAACCAGGGCCATGCCGATGAAGGCCGAGAGGATATAGCCTGGCACGTCTCCCAGGCCAAGGATGGTGTAATCAGGCAGCGGAGCGCTCCATAGCCCGGCGAGCCTGGCCAGTCCTTGTGGGACGTAGCCCAGCATGGCCGAGAACTCATCGGCTCCCCATTCACCCCAGGCCGTGCCGGAAGCCAGGAGCCCCAAAGGGGAGAGGAGCGCCAGAACCACCAACGCGATCCATAGCTTGTTGATCCCTTTCACGGCAGGGCCTCCTCTACCTTCCTCAGCTCCATGAGTGAGGGCATGGCCCGCTGCAGGAAGGCCACCACCCCTCCGCTGACCACTCCCTCGGCCAAGCCGGCCACGGTCAAGTGGGCGAGCATCATGGCCGGGATGGCCGCCGAGAGGCCATAGGGACAGTAGAGGGGCGTCCCGTCAGCAGCGTGGAAGAGGACCGGCTGGATGCCAAACTCGATGGCCGCGCACAGGGCCGCAGCGTTGATGCCCACGTAGCCGCCAATGGCTGCCCCGATCCAGTGGCGCGCGGAGGTGAGAGGGGTATCGCCGCTGATGGCGCGGTAGACGAAGTAGCCGACGAGAGGCAGCACAACGGCCATATTGAAGCAATTGGCCCCAAAGGCCAGGATGCCCCCATCGCCGAAGAAGATGGCCTGGATCAGGAGGGCGATGGAGACCCCGATTGTTGCCGCCCAGGGCCCCAGGATGATGGCCATCAGTGTCCCGCCGACAGCGTGCGCTGTCGTCCCATCGGGCACCGGGGCGTTGAACATCATGATGGTGAAGGAGAAGGCGGCGAAGATGGACAGGAGCGGCACCGTCTTGCTCGTGAGAACCTCCTTGACCTTCCTCGATGCCGTGTACCAAAAAGGCGCTGCGGCGGCGTACATCACGGCGCAGGTCGCCGGACTGAGGTATCCGTCTGGAATATGCATTTCAGACCTCCACTGAACGTTGTTTTACCTCTTCTTGAGGCCGAATTATCACCCGTTAAGGCGACCCTTCAGGGCGTTCCACGCCGGTGGGCTTCAGCTCACAGGCATCTCCGCAAAATGCGCTTCCCCCCTCACCTCCCTTCTCACCGGCCCTGGAGACACATTACTCTTCCAATGCCTTCAGGGCGGCAGCCAGGGCTTTGTTGCAGGTTTCCATCTGCTCAACGGCTACCTCTATCTGACTCGCCGTCGCCTGTTTCTCCAGCTTCAGTGCCCTGACTGCCCACTGCTGCAAGCTGGCTGCGTGCTCCTGGTTATGCTCGATCCAATGGGTAAGCAGAAGGCGCAGCTTGGCCAGGTCGGCCACAGCCTCTGCTTCTGCCTCGCCCTGGTGTTCAGGGTCCTCATGGTGCTCTTCCTCCTCAGGTGGGTCCCCGCCAAGCGAAGGGGATGCGCCACAGGACATACAGATTGGCCGGCCGTTGATGAGCACCATCATTCCCCCACACGCGGGACAAATAAGGGCAGTACGAAGCCCACAACCACATTCTTTACACATCTCTCCTCCACCCCTTCGCTCTTTGTTGATTCACTCACGTCTTCTCAATCAAGACGGTGTGCTTCAGAAAATCGAGGCGGACGATGCGGCCGCGCACCAGCTTCTGCTCTCCCAGGAGCGAGGACAGAACCAGGGTATCACCTTCTGGTTCCACATGGGCCACGTCCCGCATGATCTCTTTCTCCTGGCTGTCGGTTTTCACATAGACGGTAGCCTCGCACATGGCACTCACCTCCTCCAAACAAAAAAGATCACCCTTCGCCTGGCCTTCAGGCCGGCTGGAGTGATCTTCATGATCGCTGCTGAATAGGTAGTGGCTCAACAATATCGGCTTCATGCCGACCGCTAGAAATTGTACCACAAAAAGCCCGTTCTGGCAAGACCCCTTGATGCAAGAAGCTCCGCAGCGCCCTCGTCGCTTCCTCGGGGTCCTCAATGGCAGCCACGAGCCTCTCTAGCGGGCAGGGCCCAGCGCCCTTCTCGTTCAGGATGACGGGCACGAGTTGCTCATACTCCAGGGGAACACCGCCCGTAACCGTTCAGTTGGTCATGGATTTTTCACCGCAGAGGTCGCTGAGGACGCCGAGATGAGCAGATTTTTCGGATTTTTGTGGTGTTCGCTAACATGCTGAACATTTTACAAACCGCGGAAGGGGCTTGGCGCCGGTTTTTCTTCAATTTCTCTGCGTTCTCAGCGTTCTCGGCGGTAAAATTGACACCCATCTGAACGATTACCACCGCCCTTCGCTAATGCCTCCCTGGCCGGTTGACTCACCAGCAGGGCGTAGACCGAGGCCACCCCCATGGACCGCGCCACTAGCGCCGCCGCCTTGCCTACCACCCGGTCGGCCAAAGCTGCCCTCCGCGCCTCTTGGCCCAATTGCTCCGCCAGGGCCAGCAAATCGGCCACGCCTTTGCGCTCGCCCGTTCCCAACACCCTACCGTCCTTCGCCAGGACCAAGGCCTTGCCCTGGCCTCGCAAGACAGCTCTGGCCAGTTCCAGATCCCCGCTCACTTCTCTGCCTCCTCTGTCCGGGCCTCCGGTGCTGGCAGGCCAGCCCGCTCCCGCACCACGGCAATGGCCTGGCTGATCTGTTTGGTTAGGGCCTTCCACTCAATGCCCACGATCTCGAAGTGGGGCTGGTTGATGGGGAGGAGGAGCTTGTAGCCCCGGGCTCCGGCCACGGCCTCAGCGATGGCCGGGGTGATCTCGCCCATCATGGAATTGGGGATCACTACCCCGATGGGGGCAATAATGAAATCGGCCAGGTTCACCGAGACGCGGATAGCGTTCTCACCACTGGCCCCTCGGCTGGCTTTGGCCCGCATCATCCTGTCGGTGGCGATGGCGTTGGTTCCCAGGGCCAGGATTTCCACTTCCAGCGGTAGCTCTTGCCGCAGTTGGGTCACGATCTGGGCGCCGATCCCTCCACCCATGCCGTCAATCACGGCGATGATCATAACTCCTCCCCTTGGTTTCTGAGGTGCGACGCACTTCGAAAGTGCGTCGCACCTTTTGCACCTCTTGCCCTTCGCTCACCAAATCATGATTCCGAAGTAGGCGGTGATGAACTTCAACGAGACGTACAGGAAGTACAGCCCGAAGATCAGCTTCAGGGTGGCTGGCCGGAAGCGCTTGATAATAGCTGCCCCCACCTGGGCGCCGATCACCGTGCCAGCGGCCAGGAGCAGCCCGGCCCCCAACGCCACAAAGCCCTGGGCCAGCTTGATGCCACCGCCCACCACCGCCAGGGGGATCATGGTAGCCAGGGAACTGCCCATGGTCACGTACACCGGTGCACCGAAGAGGTAGATGAGTCCCGGCACCAGGGCATAGCCCCCACCCAGTCCGGCCACGCCGGTAGCGATACCCACCACGAAGCCGAAGAGGGCGAAGCCCCAGGCTGGGCCGGGGATGGCCTCACCGGGGCGGGCCGGCAGGGCCCGCTGTACCAGCCCTTCCCAGACCATGCGTATGGCTGGCCAGAGGAAGAGCAGCCCCAGGATCAAACCCAGCAGCTTCACCTGGGCCGTCAGCAGGGTGAAGAGCCACGACCCTAGAATCACCCCCAGAATGCCGACGCCTCCCAGCCAGAACACGGCCCGCACGTCCAGGTTGCGACGGACCAGGTGGCCGTACCCCCCCCAGAGATGGCGGTGAAGATGACGGCGAAGAGGGTGGTACCCACGGCGACGGGAGCCGGATAGCCCATCCAGAAGTGGATGACCGGCAGCATCACGCTGCATCCGCCCGTGCCGATGAGCCCGCCCAGTGCCCCTGCCAGAAAGCCGACGATAACCAGGATGGCCCCGGAGACAGGGTTGACCACCGGTGCGCCGGCCGGTACTGCTGTCCCGGTCAGGAAAGCTCAAAGGGCGATGGCGGCGATGATCAGGAGTAGCACCGCCGTCGGGATCTGGCTTTTCAGCCAGGGAGTCTGTTTAGCAGACATATTTGCCTCCCGTGTGTTGCTTCAGGATATGGATGGTTTTGATACAATTACCTGAAACAACCGGGAGGCGACCGTTTGGTCCAATGGCCCCGTGCACAGGCGCAGCCACGTCTGCGGACATGGCTAGAACGAAACCGGCAACAACGACATCTTCTCATTCGATCATCATCCCACAGTAGCAGAGGGAGTAGTGATTGGCCTCCGCCGTCGCGTCTCCGCCTCGTCTAGCGGGGTCACTTCCGGCCGCTTGGCCTGGTACACGTTCACCACCGGCAGTCCGGCAAAGGCGGCCTCGATCTCCTCCATCGCCGCCGGGCTCAAAGGCGGCACCGGGCTGGGGCGCAGCGGGGTGTTCAGTTGCACCTCGTCTGGCTGGAGCCGGCGGGCGATCCCGGCCATCTCCGCGGCGTGGTCCCGGTTGGCCGGGATGAACATCATCTGGAGGGCCAGCTTACCGCCAAACTCCTGCCGGAAACGCTGGATGCTCCACAGGATTTCTTGCAGGGTGTAGCTCACGGCCGGGCGGTTGATCTGCTGGAAAAGCGCCTCGTCGGGGGCGTCTACCTTAGCTACCACGATGTCGAAGCAGGCCAGGTCGCGACGCACGTCGTCCCGCTTTATGAGTGAGCTGTTGGTGAGGATAGCAACAGGTTGGGTGAATCGCTCCCGCACCACGGCCACCAGTTCCGCCAGATTGAGCGCCAGGGTCGGCTCGCCTACGCCGGAGAAGGTGACGGTGTCCACCGCCACGTCGCTCACCTGGGCCAGCTCACGGCGCAGGGCCTCGGGCTGCACGAAACGACGGCGCTCCGCCAGAGGATGTACCGTGCGCCCCAACTGGCAGTACAGGCAATCGAAAGAACAGGTCTTGCCGTGGGTGGATACCGGGTCTATCCCCAGCGAGCGCCCCAGCCGCCACGAGGGCACGGGGCCGTAAACGTATCCCATGTCTCCATCCTCCAGGGGCAAGCCATTGCCAATAGCGCTCAGCCCCTATCGGCCGAGGGGCGGCAGGTAGCGAATCGGGTTCACTGCCCCACCCAGGTACTGGATGGCGAAATGCAGGTGAGGTCCTGTGGACTTGCCCGTGTTGCCCATCTCGCCGATAACCTCGCCCTGCTGTACCCGCTGCCCTACCTTAGGGTAACAGGCCCTCAGGTGGGCATACCAGGTCACGTAGCCATTGCCGTGATCTACAAAGATAGCATTCCCCATCGTGCCGTACCAGCCGACGAAGGTGACCACCCCAGCAGCAGCGGCGCGAATAGGCGTCCCCTCGGCATTGGCGATATCTATGGCCGGATGCTGGCGTGAGAAATACTGAGTCAGGTAGCCACTGGTCGGCCAGATAAACAGTCCCGCCTCCGGCCGAGCATTCACGGTGATAGGGCCCTTTTCGGCGTACACCAGACGAGGCTCGAAGGGTTTCTCCCCATCGGGGATGATCAGCCGCTGGCCAACGATCAGGCTGTAGGGTTCTTGCAAGCCATTGGGCTCGTAGTCAATAATTGCCTGCATGGTGACCTTGTACCGTTCGGCGATAGATTCCAGCGTGTCGCCTGGCTTGACCGTGTGCCACACCCCGCTGACCGGCAGAATGACCAACTCCTGGCCGACACTCAGGAGATCTGGGTCTATTTCCAGTTGGTCATTGGCCCAGACGATGGTCTCTGGATTGATGCCGAATCTCTGGGCGATGTCCCACACGTTATCCCCCTCCTGCACGGTATAGGTGATGACCTCCCGGCGAGGTGAGGGGAGCGTTGCTGTGGGTGCCCCGTTAAGGTCAGCCAGGCTCCCACCCTGTCCCCGGGACGCCAGGATCTGAGCCTCAAGCCTTTCCTCTCCCAGGGTCGGGCTACCAGGGAGCAGTTCGTCAGCAGGCTCTTCATCCTTCTGGAGCTGTGAAGAAACAGGAGTGGAGGGAGGTGCAGGGCTGTCCGACGGCGTCTCCTGTCTGGCAGGACTTCTGAGCAAAGCTAAGCTTAACCCCAGGATAAGCAGGCACAAGAATATCGCCCCGGCTCTCAGCAGAGCCGATTGTTGGCAGCCTGTCTGTATGCTTATCGTTGGTCGCCTTAGCCTCTTCCCAATCCTCATCCTGTACTCTCCTTCAGCAGAGCATTGAGCTCAACCTCGCCCACATCTGGCGTAGTTCCTTTGCTACAGGCCCTTCGGTGTACACCGTCACAGGCAGGCCCTGCACCATGGCCTGAGTAACCACCGGATCGAAGGGGATGTGGCCGATTACCTCGATGCCTTGCCTGGTAGCGAAGGTCTCTATCTCCCTGGTCTTGACCGAACTCAAGTCGTACTTGTTGATACAGAGGGTGGCCGGCACCTGGAAGTAGCGGGCCACCCCCAGGATGCGCTCCAGATCGTGGACGCCGGCTACCGTGGGCTCCGTGACGATGAGGGCCAGGTCCGCCCCGGCCAGGGAGGCGATGACGGGGCAGCCAATGCCCGGCGGCCCATCCACGAGGAGATCGGCCCCTGTATCTAGCGCCAGCAGGCGGGCCTGTTGCTTGACTATCATCACCAGCTTGCCAGAGTTCTCCTGTCCGGCGAAGAGGTGGGCATGGAAGAGCGGACCAAAACGGGTTTGGGAACGGAACCAGCGCCCGGCTACCGGCTCCTCCAGGCGGATGGCCTGCACCGGGCACTGGTAGTAGCAGACGGCACAGCCCTCGCAGGCGATAGGGTCCACTTTGAGCAGGGGAGCAGAGGAGCGGGGGAGCGAGGGAGCCGGGGAGCAAGGGAGTAGGGGAGCAGGGGAGATTCTCCCTTGCACCTCTGCACCTCTGCTCCTCTGCTCAACGATTGCCTCAAACCGGCACACCTGCGCGCAGAGGCCGCAACCTGTGCACCGTTCCGGGTCAATGACCGCCACCTTGCCGCCGATGAAGTCGTGCTCCTCCAGCCTGGTCGGCGTCAGCACCAGCTCCAGGTTGGCGGCGTCCACGTCGGCGTCGGCCAACACAAGCGATGCCTCCTGGGCGGCCAGATGGGCCAGGGCGGCCGCCACCGTGGTCTTACCGGTGCCCCCTTTGCCGCTGAGGATGACAATCTGCTCCAATCAGATTACTCCCGTACCATTCTCGTCCCACACTTGGGGCAGGTCATCTGGTAGCAAGGCTGACCGGCCTGGTGAGGCACCTTATGGCCGCACTGGGGACAGACGCAGTTGCCGCCTGGCCCGGCGCCCGGCTTGGTGCCGCCCATGCGCCCACGGCCGCCACCCTGACCCTGGCCGCGGCCACCACCGCGACCTTGACCCGAAAGTCTCTGGAACATGGCTTTCACCTCCCATCTACTCCCTTCGGCAAGTGCCACCCGCTGAGCAAGGTGGTGTGGCACAGCGCTCCTCCTGCCCACAGCAGGTCTTCCCCTCTTGGCGGCGCGTCCGCCCGCTCATCACGTAAGGGGTTGAGAATAGTTTCGTTAACACCGGACTGCCACAGTGGGGGCAATGGGGCGTCTCGCCCCCGGAGCGCAGCCACACCTCCACCCGCTGGCCACAGTTTCCACAACGGTACTCGTAAATTGGCACAGTCTCACTCCTTGTTGACAACGATAGTGGTGTTACGGTCCACGCCGCCGGTGCCGGGAGCGCCGCCCACCCCGAGCGGCCTGGACAGGGCTGATGCTGGTCGGCTGCTGGGTCATTCGCTGCTCCAGCGTATCCGCCAGATAAGTGGCCACACGGGGCACGATCTCTCGCCCCAGGACAGCCAGGGCCGTCCCCACGGCTGGCCACACCTTGGCTGACCAGGGGATCGGCGAGGGTTGTGGCCTGACTGAGATTACCTCTGGCACTGGCCGTACGGCGGGTGCGGCCAGCGGTTTCTCTACAGCCACAATGGCCCCGTTGGGACAGGCGGTCAGGCAGGCCTCACACCCGGTGCACTTCTCCTGAGCGATGGTGGCTACATTGGCTACCAGGCGAATGGCCCCAGTGGGGCAGACGGCGACGCAATCCCCACAGCCAGTACACTTGTCTGCTTGTACGATCATCTTCACCACCCTCTTTCCGCTACTCTGGCGGTTTCTGAGCGCGGTGCAGCGCCAGGATTTGTCTATACAGATCTGTAAACCGCTGCCGGTACTTCAGCCGCACCGTCACCAGCGGCACCCCCTCGGCGTAGGCCTCGGCGATGCGGCGATCCAGAGGGATGCGTAGCAGAATGGGGATGCCCTCAGTGGCACAGAAGTCGTCCACCCCCCGATCGCCCACGCCGTCCCGGTTGACCACGACGCCAGCCGGCACACCCAGTTGTCGGCAAACCTCTACGGCCAGGCGCAGGTCGTGCAGGCCGAAGGGAGTGGGCTCGGTGACGAGCAGGCAGAAGTCGGCGCCGCGCACGGTCTCCACTACCGGGCAGGCGGTGCCCGGCGGGGCATCGAGGATGGTCAGCCCTTCGCTTCCCCATTCGCTCCGCTCAGGGCAGGCCCCTTTGGCGGGGATGCGCCGCTTGAGTTGCCGAATGATCGGTCCTGGCATCGGCTCACCCACATTCAGCACCCCGTGGGCAAAGTGGATTGGGCCGGCCGCGCCTTCCTCAATCACGCCGATGACGTGGGGTATTTCGCCGATGGCCTTCTCCGGGCAGGCCAGGGTGCAGCCGCCGCAGCCGTGACAAAGCTCGGCGAAGACCAACACCTTCCACGGTAGCACGGCGAGGGCGTGGTATTGGCACACCTCGGCGCAGCGGCCACAGTGGGTGCACCTGGCTTCATCCACCACCGGCATGGGGATGCTAACTTCCTCCCGCCGCCGGATGGTCGGTTTGAGCAAGAGGTGGGCGTTGGGCTCTTCCACGTCGCAATCCAGGAAGAGCAGGTCGGCGACCTCCTGGGTGTCGGCAGCCAGAGACAAGGCCAGGCTGACGGCCACTGTGGTCTTGCCCGTGCCCCCTTTGCCACTGGCGACGGCAATGATCACGACTTCCCCTTCCTTCGACAAAGTTTACCCTGAGCCTGCCGAAGGGCTCAGGACGCCGTCTCCAGCTTTTCGAGGCGGGCCATCACCTCAGCCAACTGTCGGCGCAGGGCCGCCGCCTGCTCCTTAAGCTGGGCCAGGTCCTCTTTGGCCGGGACAGCCGTTCCGAGACCTGGAGAGGGGGTGACAGGGCGAGAGGGAAATAGTCTCCTTGTCCCCCTGCCTCCCCCTCTCCCTTGGCCTCCCATGCCAGCGTAGGGGCCGGAGGTGGGTGCCGCTACAGCCGGCAGTCGGCCAGTCTTGTAGGCCTCCACTGCCTCCCGCACCGTGCCAGCGGTAACTGTGTAGATGGGCACCCCCGCCGCCTGAAGCACGTTGAAGGCATTGGGGCCTACATTACCGGTCAGCACGGCCTGGACGCCTCGCTCGACCACGAACTGGGCAGCCTGAATGCCAGCCCCGCCCGGGGCAGATATGGCCGGATTGGACACAGCCTCGAACTGCATGTTGTTGGTGTCCACAAAGACGTAATACGGACAGCGGCCAAAGACCGGGCTGACCGCCGCCTCCAGATTGCTACCCGTGGCACTGACTACCACTTTCATTACTTTGGTCTCCTTAGAGAAATTAAGCTTGCTGTCGAGAGGATGGAAGCCGCGACGCAAGGCCTGGCTCCCATCCCCTCGTCCTGCCGGGCCGTTTACTTCTCGAGTTCCGCGATGCGCTGGCTGATGGTGTCCAGTTGGCCCTTCAGCCACTGCGCCTGGGCCTTCAAGTCTGCCAGTTCCGATTCTGGCGTGAGAGATGGCGGCTGGAACTCTGGCCAGCCCCACGCAGGGGTGGGCCAGCGACCAGTCATGGCGTAATAGGCGCACGGCCCCATACCTGGCCCACCACGGCCGGCCCAGCCTGGGCTATAGCCGAAACGCATCCAGCCCGGCAATCCCGTGGCGTAGTACATCCAGCGGTAACGCATGGTAATCCCTCCTTTCACCGCTTTCAATGCAACAACTCTCGGCGGTCTACGATAGTGCCGTCCAGATAAGCCTGCACGGCCTCCTCAATGCCAATGATGTCGGTGACGATGGGCGTGATGCCGTATTGCTGCATGCTCTCGTAGGCGCCCCAGCCCATGCCCCGGCACAGGAGCACCTGGCAGTCAGCGATGCTGGCGGCCATGCTGGCGTGGCGGTCCTGGCTGGCAGGGTCGTAGCCGTGGCGCTGGCCAGGGGCGTGTTCCGCTTCCTGGCCCACGAAGTGTGCATGGCCCAGCTTATCCCGCAACTCTCGTTTTACGATCTGCCCGTTCTCCACGGTCAGCACGGCGTAATACGGGGCACGGCCAAAGTGTTGGCTGATGGTTGTTCCGTCATCCGTAATGGCGGCGATTTTCATTGTGATTTCTCCTCAAATTGAAATTGCTTCGGCCTGCTGCCCCTCAGGGTCTACTGGGCTGGATGGACGATTTGCGGGCCGGTGGCGCCACCTGCCTCAGACGCTGGGCGATAGGGGCGAACTCCTCAGCCGGGTAGTCTTCGATAGCTCCTACGTCGCACAGACGGGCGATCTGCGGCTCGATGGGCAGCCGCCCCAGGAAAGGTACGCCCAGCCGCCAGGCCATCTCCTCGGCGTGGCTGGGGCCGAAGATCTCGAACTTCTGGCCCGTGTCCGGGCAGACGAAGTAGCTCATGTTCTCCACCAGCCCCAGGATCGGCACGGCCAGGTGCTGGGCCATCTGCGCCGCCTTACGCACCACCATGCCCGCCAGGTCCTGCGGTGAGCTGACCAGCAATACACCGGAGAGGGGCAGCGATTGCATCACCGTCAGCGAAGCATCCGAAGTGCCCGGTGGCAGGTCCACGATCAGCCAGTCCAGACTACCCCAGAAGACGTCACCCCAGAACTGCTTGATGACCCCGCTGATGAGGGGGCCGCGCCAGATGACGGCCTCGTCCTCCTTGGGCAGGAGCAGGTTGATGGACATGACGGCGATGCCGCTTTTCGTCCAGGCCGGGCCGATGCCGATGGGGCTCATGCGTGGCGGCTCCTTCAGGCCGAACATCTTGGGAATGCTGGGGCCGGTGATGTCGGCGTCGAGCACGCCCACCTTCTGCCCCTGGCGGCGCAGAGCCACGGCCAGCAGGCTGCTGACCAACGACTTGCCCACGCCCCCCTTGCCGCTTATCACGGCGATGACGTGACGGATGTCGTTCAGTTGCTCGGCCACGCCGGGCTGCTCCGGCCCACCGAGGCCCAGGCGCTGCTTCTCCTCCGCCGTCATCTCGGCCAGATCAACCTGTACTTCGTTGACGCCATCCAGGGCCAGCACGGCATCCCGGGCCTCGGCCACGAGCTGATCCTTGAAGGGGCAGGCTAACGTGGTTAAGGCCAGCGTGAAACGGACCTGGCGATCCTCGATGTGGATGTCCCGGATCATGCCTAGTTCCACTAGGTTACGCTGTAGCTCCGGGTCGAGCACGCCCCGCAGAGCCTCACGAACCTGGTCTTCGGTTACCATTGATGTTCCTCCGGTTGTGATGTGTTTTGTTTAATTCGGGAATTCTCAGCAGGGTGCTCCTCTTTATAGCCTGGCGGCCGCAGGATTGTCCGCACCTGCTGCTGGAACTGCGCTTCGTCATAGCTTTGCCAGCCGTACATTGAGGCCAGGAAGTCACGCACTGCTGCCAGCAGCCGTTTCCAGGTCATCTTTCTCCTTCCCGACACATCGTCAGTAGTCGCACTCCGTGGTGATGGATCTGGCGGAAGGTGGCCCCCTGCTCCACGTAGCGCAGCACCGTTTCCACGTCGTCCACCACCGTGCCAGAGAGGGCGTGCACGCCGTAGGGGAACAGCAGCGGAGACAGCGGCGTGCTGGGCCCCAGGACCAGCACGAAGGCTTCGGGCCGGCAGAGCCGCACTAATCCCTCGAAGGTGTGGTTGATCAGCGACGTGCCAGTGATGGCCACCACGTCCGCCTGAGGGATGACCTCTGCGGCGGCCTCGGCCGGCAGGTCGCCCGGACGCTGTTCCAGGATCCACAATTCTCGCACCACCAGGCGCAGCCGGGGGACGAACGGGAAGTGGCCAACGATGGCCACCCGACGCCCTGTCCCTCGCTCCAGTATCATCTCCTCAGCGTTCAGTTCGCTACAGGCATTCTCGTCCACCGGCAGCAGGGCGTTAACAGCCGCCATGCCAATGCTGGCCTCCAGGGTACTCTCAGAAAGCAGCAACTCGGCCAGTTCACGCCCACTGTGCCGATGCAGGTTGCCCGCCTCAGCCACCGGGCTGGAGCCGCCGTGCTGATGGTTGTCATCACCCCGGAGGGTTGAGGCCAGGCCGCAGCGAGGACGCCCGGCCCTCTCCACTACCACCGCTGTCCAGAAGGCGCCGATGCACAACCGCAGCACGGGCGCATCATCCGGGAGCGCGGCCAGCAGGTCGGTGCAACAACTGGTGGGTCTGGCAAGTTCACTGGCCATTGTTGCTCTCGCCATTCTCTGTTCTGCGGAAAGAGGCATCGTACTCGCCTAGAAAGCTCTCCAGGGTAACTACGCTTTGGCGGATACTCTTTGCCCAGGCGTGCAGCCATTCCTCGCCGGCTGGTGTCACGGTGTAGAGGCGTTTGGCAGGGCCAGGCCCGGAGGTGTCCCACCTAGAGATCAGCCAGCCGGCTTCCTCCATCTGGCGCAGAGCCCGGTAGACCACGCTGGAGTCAACGGGTGCCTCAGCGAAGCCAAACTTGTTGAGTTCCTCCAGCAGGTTATAGCCGTGGGACTGGTCGCCGTGCAGAAGCAGGAGCAGACAGGGCTCCAGAAAGCGGTCTATGCGGTGAGGACAGGCTCCCCGGCCTAATCTCCAGGGACGGCCATGAGGCATAATTTCCCTTCTCCCAACGCACTGTGCTCAAATGCACCCATAAAAGAAGCTTAACGGCAGACGAGACGGCGTTTTGTAGCTATCGACCTTTTGCACATAGTATAGCACAAGCCTCGCCTTTTGTCAAGTATACTGCGACAGAATAGGGCTTAAGAGGGCAAAAACAACCAGTAAAGATGTATTGACATTGTCTTGCGCGGTGACTGGCCTTAAACTCTCAGTTGTGATACAATAGGCAGGATGTCTCCGCAGAAAAGCTTTGGGGGTAGACATGGAAAAGGATTTGTTGCCTGACGTTGGGAGTAAGGTGAGGACGCTACGCCAGCGCAGAGGGTTGTCATTGCGGGAGCTAGCAGAGCGCAGCACCCTCTCGGTGAATACCATCAGCTTGGTGGAGAGGGGACTGATGGCGCCCAGCGTAGTGACCCTACAAAAGCTGGCCACGGCCCTGGGGGTGAAGATCACCTTCTTCTTCGAGGAGCCCGAGGCTCAGGAGGTGATTTTTACCAAAGCCAGCCTGCGCCCCCGGGCCTGGGGTGCTGGCGTTCTGATGGAGAATCTGGGGTCGGGGCTGGCCAATCAGAGTGTGGAGTTGCTCTTCATACAATTGGAAGCCAAAGCCAGGAGTGGTGAGCAGCCGGTGGCTCATGCGGGGCACGAGTTCATACTCTGTCTGGCAGGAAAGATTGAGTACGAGATCGGTGGCCGGCGCTACCGGCTGGAGGAAGGTGACAGTTTGCTTTTCGAGGCTCGCCTTCCCCACCAATGGCACAACCCCAGCGATGGCTTGGCTACTGCTATCCTGGTCTTCCAGGCCGCAGAAGGTCGGGAGGAGTCGGTGCAGCGACATCTGACGCCCGTCAGAGACCAAAAGCCTAGGCCTGGCGATAAATCACCAGGCTAAAAGCCCAAGCTCGCTGAAGCGAGCTATTTTAGGGCGATTTCATCGCCCTTTGCCTGTTAGCCCGACGATTTGATCGTCGGGCGGCCAGGCGGCGGAGCGATTACCGAATGCTCTCCAGACACAAAACGGCCGCGCCAGACTGCTTGTCGGCGCGGCCGTTCAGGTCTCCGAGCCTCCTTGCTCGGACAGGTGGTTTATTTGCCCTTCAGATACGCCTCCATCTTGGGCATGAAGTAGGGGATCACCAACGGCAGCATCTTGGGCAGCAGATTGCCCATGGCCGCTGGCATCAGGTCAGGCATTTGCTCCTGCATGTGCTGTGGCATGGATATCATCTTCCCCATCGCCGTCAGCATGTCCGGCATGACCTTGGGCATCATGCCCGGCATCAGGCGTGGAAAGAGGAAAGGCATCATGGGCTTCATCATAGCGATCATGGCGTCGCGCAGCGGGGCGGGTGAGGCCTTGACCATCTTCATCATCCCCCGGAAGGGCTGCGGCATGGCTTCGACCATCTGCGGCAACAGGCCGGCCATGAAGCCGGCCATGGCTTCGGGCTTCAGCAGGTTGATCATGGCCTCGAAGACGCCCCACATCTCCAGGGCATAGGCTGTTGGGTTGGGGTGTGCGATCCCCGAGGCATCACAGGCCAGATGGGCCAGGTCAATGATGGGCAGGTCGCGGCCGGTCTTTTGCGCCGTCACCCGGAACTGCACCTCGCAGCAGGGGCAGGAGGCGATCACGGCCTGGGCCCCGGTGGCTTCGGCCTCCTTCAGCCGCTGGTCGCCGATGCGCTCGGCGGCCGGCGGGTCGGCCACTAGACTGAGCACCGAACCGCAGCAGTGGGCCTGCTGGCGGTTGTGCTCCATCTCCACGAACTCGATTCCAGGGATGGCCTGCAGTACCTGGCGCGGCGCTTCGTAGATTTCCCCGGCGCGCCCCATGTGACAGGAATCGTGCCAGGTGACCTTCATGTTGATGGGATGGTCGAAGGCCATCTTGCCAGCGGCGATCTGTTCGGCCACTATTTCGCTCCAGTGCTTCGTCTCGAAGGGGTAGTCTATGCCCAGCTTCTCCGCCCACTGAGGGTAGTAGGTCTTCCACACCAGCCAGCAGGCCGGGCAGGAAGTGACCACCGTCTTGACGCCGCGGGCCTTCATGCCCTCGACGTTGTGGCGCATGATCTCCTCAAAGGCATCCCACAGGCCAGCCACCAGCATGGGGATGCCGCAGCAGGCCTCGCCGCCGCCCAGATAGGTGAACTCCACCCCGGCCGCGTGCAGGAGCCGTGCCGTCCCTTGGGCGATGTCGTGCTCCACGAAGGAGGCGGTACAGCCGGGGAAATAGGCCACATCGGCCCGCCAGCGGATCTTGTCCTCCAGTTCCGGCGGTACCCAGTTGGCCCGGTCCTTGCTGTAGGAGGCCCAGATGTTGTATTCCTTGCGCAGGGAGGCGCGCATGATCTCGAAGGGCGGGAAGGTCATCCTCCCTTGCTCGTGGATCAGTTGGCCACGCATCTTGAGCCAGCCTGGTTCGATGGGCAAATCCTCACTGCAGCGTACGTTGCACAGCTCGCAGGTGGTGCAGGCCAGGAAAGAATCCACCATCTTCTGGTTCCAGTCCACCTTGCCTTCCATGTACTGTCGCAGGAAGTACCACTTGGCGTGAGGCGTCTGCGATTCCCAGCCGCGGCCATAGTACTGATCGCACTCGTCCACGCAGTAGCCGCACTGGGAGCAGGTGTAGGCATACCAGGCCAGGTCGTCGGGGATGCCACGGCGTCCCTGGCCCTGGATACGCTCGCCAATGGGGGATCTGGCCGCGTTGCCGAAGACCCGTATCACCGGTTCGAAGGCCCCGGCCATGCCCATGAAGGCCGAGAGCAGCGGCTTGCCATCCAGCACCTTGCTGGGGTTGAGCAGGCCCTGGGGGTCCACCTGCGCCTTGTAGGCCCGCAGCCGTTGTAACCGCGCCGCGCCCAGGACGTTGGCCGCCTCTCGGGCGAAATAAAGGCCGGTGGAGTAAGCCCGCCCACCGTTCTCTTTGGCGATCTTCAGGACCGTGAGCGCCAGGCCGAAGGCGAAGTTGTAGGTGAACTTGCGCTCGTCGTGCAGGATGAAGCCCAGCAGCGTCACGTCGCCGCTGCCGCTGACCATGCCTTCCAGTACCATGGGCAGTTCGATCCTGGTCTCGATCTCTTTTAGCGCCTTGTCCAGGCCAGTCACGGGCACCACGACCTCGGTGGGGGCGATGCTTGGCCCCAGCCGCTTGACGTGCATCAGATTGAAGCGCTCTTCCCACTCGTACTGCACGACTTCATCGCTTATTGGTTCACCACCGCCGACTTTGAGCAGGGAAGGCAGTTGCGCTTCGATGGCCGCGCGGCGTGATACGGGGGCCACAAAGATCGCCACATATCCCTTGGGGATAGTAGGGCGATGCTCCTCCACCACGTGGCCATGTTCCATGTGCGGTGGCAACTGGTTCTTGAGTTCCGCCATCTTGGGGTTGATGAAGCTGACCGACCACAAGGGCAGATCGGCCTCCCGCATGGCCTTCAGCGTGCGCACCAACCCCTCGGCGCTGTCGAAGCGCGCGCCCCACAGCACCTCCTCTTCGGCGGGTCGCACTCGGACGGTGACGGCGGTGATGAAGCCGGTGATCCCCTCGGCCTCGCTGATCAGATCCAGTTCCTCGCCGCTGAACTCCTTCACCTCACCGCTGGGCAACACCACCCGGGCGGAGACGACGTTCTGGCGGAAAGGTCCGTACTCGTAAGCACCGTAGCCCATGCCACCCTGGGCCAGCCAACCGGCCACCGTGGACGAGGGGGCACTGGAGGGGTAGGTGCGCAGGGCCAGACCCTGCTTGTGCAGTTCTTTGTCCAGCTTTTCCCAGACCATGCCCGGCTGCACGGTGACGGTCATCGCTTCGGCATCCAGACTGATGAGCCCGTTCATCCAGGAGAAATCCACGACCAACCCTCCGTTGACCGGCACGGCGCCACCGTAGCCAGAGGTGGCATGGCCGCGCGGCACCAGCGGGATGTTGTGGGCACGGGCGAGTTTTACCAGCTCTATAACCTGCTCCTCGTTGAGCGGCTGGACCACGCCGGCCGGTAGGGTGCCGCCGACCAGCGGTTTGATCAGGCTGGGCAGGGTGCCCACATCGTGGCTGTAGAACAGCCGCTCCAGTTTGTCAAAGGCCACGCGCGGGCCGAACATCTCCTGGAGTTCCTGTTGTAGTTCGGGGGTCAAAGACCTCATGTCATATCCTCCTTCAAGAATCTTTAGAAGTAACCATTCAGATGGGTGTCAATTTTACCGCCGAGAACGCTGAGAGCGCAGAGAAATTGAAGAAAAACCGGCGCCAAGCCCCTTTCGCGGTTTGTAAAATGTTCAACATGTTAGCGAACACCAAAAAAATCCGAAAAGTCTGCTCATCTCGGCGTCCTCAGCGACCTCTGCGGTGAAAAATCCATGACCAACTGAACGGTTACCTTTAGAATTGGGTGATCTCGGCAATACGCTTCAGGCGGTTGAGCAGCGACAACCGCTCCTGACCAATCTCCGAGAAGGTTTGCGCTACCTTTTGCAACAGATGGACGACCCTCTCCGTGCGCTCCCTTTCCAGGCGATGCACCGTGGGCAGGGCGGCCCGCAGTTCGCCCTCATTCAGGCCGCAAGCCCGGGCCAGGGCGGCGAGGCGAGGCAAGGGGCCGTCGCCATCCCCTTCCACCGGCCCGCTCAGGAACTGCCCCCCGAAGGCGGTGGCGATAAGCTCGTTGCCCACGGTGATCTGTCCCCGAGCGTAGAGCAGCCCGGCGTGGCAACGATGGAGCGCGGGGGCGCGTTCCGAGCTGGCGGCCAACGCTTGCCAGGAGGCCTGGCAGCGGCGCTGGCCCTCGGCGCTGCTCTGGATCAGTTGGCAGAAACGACAGGGATTGCTGGGCTTAGTGAGGGGCTGGCCCTGCAGGTCGGTGGTGATAGCAGCGATGTCCAGGGCCTCGGCGAGCACGTCCTGGATGATCTGGATGCAGCCCAGGGGGAGTACCTGGGCTGAGGGGCCGAGGGTCTCTGGCTGGGGTGTTTCTGCTACCTCCAGGCTGGCCCGCTGCTCCTGGAGCAGCTTTTCGATCTCCCGGCGGCGGAAGCGCCACTGGCCACCGACTTTGAAGCCGGGCAGGCGGCCAGCGTTGAGCATGCGGTAGATGGTGACACGGTCAAGCTGGAGCAGATTCTGGAGTTGTCGGGTGGTCAGCAGGTCGTCCACAGGCTGCGGCTCTCCTCGTCAGAGATTGTGCATATTATACCATGTGGCCTGCGCTTTGTCAAGCTTTTTAGCACATGTTTTATCAAAATATAACAATTTTCCTGGGTTAGTTAACTCTCTCAGGCACTTGCCAAAAAGCCACATTTGTGTTACAATGTAAGCATGAAGAAGCAAGATGCCACGCTTGATGCCTCGTTCTGGATCAACGCCTACGCTGCTGGCCTTGTTCCCTTTCTGTTGGACTATTTCAACCTCTTCGTCGCCAGAGCGGTGGTGGATGAAATCTGCTACCCCTTGGACGTGCTGGAAGTGCCGTCACCTGGGCCAAGACTCTTCCGGCAGTGGCTCAACGAGGGGCGCATCCTAGTACTGGTACTTCGGATTTATTGTCAAGTCATGGCCCACGAGCCTGAGGCAAGAAGGCCTTCAAACGCCGCTGGCCTGGGCGTTGCCTCAGGTCTATCTGTCCAGAGTAAGCGAGCCACAAGATCAGC
>Ga0315268_10001910_pt1 | contig 23944 bp, 16 predicted proteins | sample C1_top_MG_FD_204535 | JGI IMG/M metagenome (GOLD analysis project Ga0315268, IMG submission 204535) | Sediment microbial communities from Yellowstone Lake, YNP, Wyoming, USA - C1_top | ecosystem: Environmental > Aquatic > Freshwater > Lake > Sediment | place: USA: Wyoming | collected 2017-08-01
CCGCACCCGGGGGTACGGCAGGCGAAACGGGGCTCTCGGCCGCGGCGCAGGTCAGGCGCGGCCGGCGAGGCGCTCCACGACCGCGCGATACCGCCGGGCCTCGCCGTCCCAGTCGAGCTCCCGTGCCCGCGCGGCGGTCGCGGCCACGCGGGCGGTGCGAGCTGCCGGATCCTCGACCAGGTCGAGCACCGCGCGGGCAAGCTCGCGCGGGTCGCCGGGCCGGTAGGTGGCGATGGTCTCCGGGCCAAAGTAGCGGGCCACGGTCGGGAGCGCGGACGCGACGGCCGGCTTCCCCATGACGGCGTATTCGAAGAGCTTCGTCGAGAGGCTGAAGTCGGTGAACTCGGTCTGGCGCGTGGGAGCCAGCCCGATGTCGGCCGCAGCGATCGCGGCCGGGACCAGCTCGAGCGGGATGCGGCCGTGGAACCTGACCCGATCGGCAACCCCCAACTCCGCGGCGCGGGTCCGGAGCGCCGCCTCGGCGTCGCCGCGGCCGTAGATCTCGAGGGCGGTGGCCAGGCCCGGTCGCGCCTCGGCCAGCCTCGCCAGCGCCTCGACGGCGACGTCGACCTCGTAGGTGGGGGTCAGCGCCCCGGCGTAGACGAGCCGGAGCACGCCATCGGCCATGAACGGGCGAGCCGGGTGCGCCGCCGGGTCGAAGAGCGCGAGGTCCGGCGTGTTCAGGATGACCGTCACCTTCGCGGCGGGGGTTCCGAGCGCAACAAGCCGGTCGCGGAGCGCGTCGTTGACGGTCAGGACGGCGTCCGCAGCCGCGATCGAGACCCGCTCCTGGAGCCGCAGCAGGCCGTGCGCGAGGCGCGAGGCACGCCGCGGGAAACGGGCCCGGAAGAACTCCGGCATCGACTCGTGCAGGTCGAGGAGGACCGGGACCCCGGTCAGCTTGAGCGGCAGTGCCGCGAACACGAGGAAGTCTGGGAGCGTGTTGACATGCACGAGGGCAAACCGGCGCGTTCGATGAGCCCGGGCCAGGGCGATCGTGGCGCGCACGAAGAAGTCGACGTACTCACGGATGTAGACCGCGATCCCGGCGCCCTGGTGCCGCCGGACGTCAAGACGGTGGATCGTCACGCCATCGAGCACGCCGGTCGACGGCTCGCCCGGCCGGCGCAGCGCGAAGACGTCGACGGGGAGCCCCCCGCGGACGAGAGCCTCCGCCTCGCGGCGGACCCGCGAATCCTCCTCGTAGTAGGCGTGGACGAGCACGGCGACGCCGCCCGTTTCGGCGGGGCGCGCGGACGAGTCAGCGATGGTCGGCCTCCAGGTTGTCCGCGGACCCTGCGGCGACGGGCGGGACGGGGCCCGATGAGCAGGCGCTCCATCCTAGCAAGTCATCGTCGGCACGACGGCCGGGGCGAAACGCAGGTGATACCTTGTCGCCGCCCATGAGCACCTCGGAGCCACCCCCCTTGTCGATCCCGGCCGGCGCCCCGGGTGGCGCCTGGCCGCGCCGGATCCTGGTCGTCGCCCGGTGGTATCCGTCACACGACGATCCCGGCAGCGGCAGCTTCGTCAGCGACGAGGTCGTCGCGCTGCGGGCCGCCGGGATCGACGTCGTCGTGGCGTCCTGGGAGAACGCCGACCTGCGAGCCCGCGAGGGCGGCACGGATTCGGTACGTGGGCGGGCGCTCGAGGCCTGGGCACGAGCCGTCGTGGAGCCCGCGGCGCTGTCGACGCCGAGCGCATGGGGCGCCGGCGTGCCGGTGGCCCGGATCCCCGCCGTCCATCCGGGCGGACGCCTTCCGGCCCGGGCGGCGATCGAGGCGCACGCGGCGCTCCTCGTCCCGTTCGCCACCGCGCTCGCGGCGAGATGGCCGTTCGACATGATCCACGCCCACGTGGGCATCCCGGACGGGGCGGCTGCGGCGCTGGTCGCGACGGCGCTCGGCGTGCCCCTCGTCGTCACGGAGCATGCGTCGAGCGCCCCCGGGGCCCTCGAGGAGGAAGAGGAGGCCCGCTGGGCGTACCGGGAGCTCCTCGGCGAGGGCCGTCGGACCGTGGCGGTCAGCCGGGCGCTCGCGTCCCGGCTGGAGGCGCCGCTGGGCCTGGCGGCGGGCTCGATCCCCGTGGTCCCCAACATCATCCGGTTCGACCACTTCCCGCTCGGGACGGCCGACGCCCGCGACCCGGACGAGCTCCTGTGGGTCGGGGCTCGCCGGGAGCGCAAGGGCATGGACGTGCTCATCCGCGCCGTCGCGCTCGCCCGCGAACGCCGGCCCGGACTCCACCTCCGTCTCGTTGGTCGCGCTCCGGACGTTGCGACGGACAGGCGCTGGCTCAACCTCGCCGACGAGGTTGGCCTGGGTGACGCCGTCGCGTTCGAGCCGCCGGCGAATCGCGCGGAGGTCGCGGCGGCCATGCGCCGTGCCGGGATCTTCGTCCATCCGAGCCCGTTCGAAACCTTCGGCATGGTTGCCGCGGAGGCGCTGGCAAGCGGCCTCCCCGTGGCGGCGCGGCGGTCCGGCGGCGTGGAGGAAGTGCTTGCGGGCCAGGATGTCGGAGCAGAGCTCGCCGACGGCGATGACGCGGCGGCACTCGCCGACGCCATCCTGCGGCTCCGATCCCGCCTCGCGCAGATCGACCCGGCGGCGATCCGGGCGACGGTGATCGACCGGTTCCCGACGACGGCGACGATTGCGGCGATCCTGGGCCATGCGCGTGATGCCGCGGCCGAGCTGCCGCCGGCTGGAGGCCGTGCCAGCAGCGGGGCCTCGGCCACGCCGCCGACCACCGACGGAGCGCCCGGCACCGGACGACGGGCCGGGAGCACGCACGAGCCGCGGACGCGGCCGGAGCCTCCGGAGTCGCTGCCGCCCGTCCTGGTCGTCGGGCTGCGCCGGGCAGTCGCAGCTCGTCGTGTCGCCGCGCTCCCCGCGTCGCTTGCGAGCAGGCTCACGATCGTGACGTCGGTCGAGTCCGTCGAGAAGGTAGGCGCGCTCCCCCCGGGCGCCCGGTGGATCGAGACCGACCGCGACGCCGCCTACGCCAGCCGCCGCGCGGCGCTGGGTGGTCCGCCGGACCCGGGCCGAACCGCCGTGGAGCGACTCGTGAGCGCGTGCCTGCACCCGCGCCGGACGGTCCTGCGGCGGCGCCTGCCGCGCGAGCGGTCGGGCATGCGATCTGCCGCCGAGCGCGATGCGGTGCTCGCGGCCTGGCGCGACGTCGCGGCCGGCAGCCTCGAGGGTCGGGCCATCGTGGTAGCCATGGGAGCGGACGATGTCGTGGTCGTCGCGAGCGCTCTCGGCGCGCGCGGCGCCCTTGCGCCGGGCGGGCTCCGCTGGCTCGCCGATGCGTGGGACGCCGCCGGCCGGCCGTGAGACCGGGGCGGTGATCCTCGCCTGACGCGGTTGACCCGGCCCGAGGATCGACAGCTCCACGGGACGGGCGGAGGCGAACCGGGCGCGCTACGACGCGGGCTGGTCCAGCAGGGCCGGGGGAGGCAGCACCGTCGGAGGAGACAGGACGGCCGGAGGAGGCACCGGGGCAGGCGGCTCGGGCGCCGCCTCCGCCAGTCTTCGCTTGCGCTCCTGGACGCGCTCCCGGTAGAACTCGACCGTGTCCTGCGGGCTGCCCTCGAAGAGCACCTGCCCGAACTCCATCAGGATCGCGCGGTTGCAGAACTCGGTCACGGTCGAAAGATCGTGGGTGACCAGGACGATGGCCTTCGCGCGCGCGACCATCTCCCGGATGCGCTGCTGGCTCCGACCGCGGAACTCCTCGTCGCCCGTGCCCAGAACCTCGTCGAGCAGGAGGATGTCGGGCGCGATCGCCGTGGCGATGGCGAAGCCGAGGCGCGCCCGCATGCCGCTGGAGTAGGTCCGCACGGGCGCGTCGATGAAGGCGCCGATGCCGGCGAACTCGATGATCGACGGGCTCAGCCCCAGCATCACCCGGTGGCGGATGCCCATGAAGCCGCCGATGAGGAAGATGTTCTCGCGGCCGGAGATCTCCATCTCGAACCCCGCCCCCAGGGTCAGCAGGGAGGAGACGCGCCCGCTCATCGTGACCGATCCCTCGTCCGGCGCCAGGATCCCGGCGAGCGCCAGCAGGAGCGTGCTCTTGCCCGCACCGTTCGGCCCGAGGATCCCGAGCGATTCCCCGTGCTCGATCCTGAAGTTGACGTGACGGAGGGCCCAGAAGTGCCGGCCGACCTGCTGCTTGCGGCCGACCCATTCGGCGAGCGACCCCTTGAGCGTGGTGCGCCGGGTCAGGTTGAGGTTGTAGCGGATGCCCAGGTCCCGGACGTCCACCGCGTACGGCGAAGGTGGCATCAGAGGATCTTCGCGAAGCCGGTTTCGAGCCGCTTGAACACCCAGATCGAGAACGCCAGGAGGACAAGCGAGAGCGCGAGCACGACGGCAAGGGCCACGAAATCAGGTGGGCGGTTGTAGTAGGCCACGTTGCGGTACGAGGTCAGGATGTAGGTGAACGGGTTCAGCGCGAGGACGTAGCTGAAGGCGCTCCCCTTCAGGTCGCTGGCCGCGTAGATCGCGGGCGACATGTAGAACCAGATGCGCGTGGCGTGGCGCAGCAGGTTCTGCACGTCGCGGTAGAAGGTGTTGAGGGCGGAGAACAGGATCCCGAGCGCCAGCGTGAAGACGAACTGCACGGCGGCGATGACGGGGATGGTCAGGAGCCACAGGCTCAGGCGGCCGGGATACAGGAGGTAGAGGAGCGCCAGCGAGAGCAGGCCGAAGAAGAAGGTGAGCGTCCCCGCGACGGTGGAGGCAGCGGGCAGGACGAGCTTCGGGAACTGGATCTGGCGGATCAGGTTGCCCCGTCCCGTCACCGAGGTGGTGGCGTCCTGCAGCGAGGTCTGGAACCACTGCCAGGGCAGGATCGCCGCAAAGAGGAAGAGCGGCGCGTCAGCGATGCTCCGCTGGAAGACCACCGTGACCAGGATCGAGTAGATGGCCATCGAGAAGAACGGGTCGATGAGCCACCAGAGCTGGCCGACCACGGTGTCCGCGTGGGTCCGCTTGAGGTCGGTCCCGACCAGGTGCTGGAGCAGGCGGCCGCGCGTCCGCAGGTCCACGAACCCGCGCGTGACCAGGCGGACGGAGTCGAGACGCCTGAACAATTCACGGAAGCCGAGGGGTCGGTCGGCTGCAGCTGGGCGAGCATCGGGGACCGCCCGAACAGGAGGTATCATCGGCAGCCGGAACGGTAGCATGGGCGGTGCGGGCATGCGCTCCGGGCTCAGTCGGCCCGGCCCAGCCGGACGCACCGGAGATCGGCCCCGCGGGGCACCCTCCACCACATCGAAGCACGGTCACGACCTCGTGCCCGGAGAGGAGCGCAGCAGCGCGACATGGGATCAGAGCGACCACCGGACGACTCCCGCTTCGAGGGCCTCGGCGACTGGCTGGTGAGCCATGGCCAGGACGTCCTTGCCCGTGGCACGGGGAAGGGCACGCGGCGTGAAGGTCCGGCCCGCTGGAGCATCCGGCGGATGGGGCGGATCGTCGTGCGCGTGCTCATCCCGGTCGCCCTGGCCTGGGTGCTCCTGAGCGCGCTGTCCGGTCCCCTCGCCAGCTACCTGTGGTTCCAGAACGTCGGGTTCGGCAGCGTCTGGGCGGTCCAGTTCACGTACGCCCTCGCCCTCTTCCTCGCGGGCCTGGTCGGCGGCACGGTCGTCCTGCTGTTCAACCTCGTCCTGGCCTGGCGCCTGGGCCACGACCCGGACGATGCGGTGGTGGCCATCGGGCTGCGCAGCCGCCGGATGGACGTGCGGGGCGCGGCCTGGCTGGCCGCCGCGGCCAACCTGCCCAGCCGGTCCGTCCGCCGCGGGCTCGTCGTCGTCGCGCTCGCGCTCGCGCTCCTCTTCGGCCTGCTCCTGCCCGGCACCTGGCAGACGGTGGCGCTGTGGCTGCATCTCGTGCCGTACTCGACATCGGGTGCCGCGGTCGCCGACCCGATCTTCGGATACGACCTGGGCTGGTGGATGTTCACCCTCCCGTTCCTGCACCTGGTGGCCACGGTGGCCGCCGGCCTGTTCCTCTCGAGCCTCCTTCTGGCCGGCGCTGCCTACGGCATGGCCGCGGTGCGCGGAGCGCGCGTGACCGACCGCGGCCCCGTGCTGCACCTCGCCGTGCTCGGTGGCCTGCTGCTGGCGGCCGTCGCGGCCATGCAGTGGCTCGGCCGATACGACCTCGCGTTCGCTCAGAATGGCTTCGTGACGGGGGTCACCGCCGCAGATGCGGCAGTGCGGCTCCCGCTGGCCGCGGTGACCACGGCATCCACGGCCATCGCGGCGGTCGGGCTGGTGGTCCTCGCCGTGCTGAACCGCGCCCGGCTCGCGCGACGCGCCGTCATCGTGGGCGGCGTCTGGTACCTGGCGCTGCTGGCGGCTGGAGCAGTCCTTCCGACCGCCTACCAGAAGCTGATCGTGGCGCCGAGCCAGAACCTCGCCGAGGCGCCGTACATCGCGAACAACATCGCCCTGACGCGGCGCGCCTTCGCGCTCGACACATGGACGCTCACCTCGGACATCGGCAGGTCGAGCCTGACCGCCGCCGACGTGAGCAACGACCAGGCCACGTTCGACAACGCCCGGCTATGGGACGCCAGCCCGCTGAGCTCCACGCTCGACCAGCTCCAGAGCGTGCGCCAGTACTACACGTTCACGTCGGTCAACATCGATCGATATGTCATCAACGGCCAGCCCACCGAGGTCATGCTCTCCGCGCGCGAGATGGCCCTCGACAACAGCCAGGCCAGCCCGTCGTGGATCGCGTCCCACGTCCTCTACACCCACGGGTACGGCCTGGCCATGGTGCCCGTCAATGCCGTCGATCCGAACGGCCTGCCTCACCTGATCATCCAGAACCTGCCGGTCACCCAGTCGCCCGGAGCGCCGGTCGTGACGCAGCCGCGCATCTACTTCGGGCAGCGTCCGTCGACCTGGGTCCTCGTCGACGCGAAGAGCAACGAGTTCGACTACCCGTCCAACACGGGCAACGGCAGCGACGTCGACACCCGGTACACCGGGAGCGCCGGGCTCCCCCTGGACTCGCCGGCCGCGCGCCTCTTCTGGGCCTGGAACCAGGGCGACCTCAACCTGGCGATCAGCGACCAGGTCACCGCGCAGACGAAGCTCCTGCTGCACCGCAGCCTGGCCGATCGCCTCGGCACGCTCGCCCCATTCCTCGCCTTCGACGGCAACCCGTACCTGGTGGTCGCCCCGGACGGGCGCCTCGTCTACGTCCAGGATGCGTACACCCTCACGGGCAGCGTCCCCGACGCGACCGCGGTGAATGACGCCACCCTCGGCGCGACCTACAACTACATCCGCAACAGCGTGAAGATCACCGTCGACGCCTACGACGGCACGACCCACTTCTACGTCGCCGACGCCACCGACCCGCTGATCCGCGCCTGGGAGGGCGTCTTCCCAGCCATGTTCGAGCCGATCTCGGCGATGCCGGCCGGCCTCACGGCACACCTGCGCACGCCCGAGGCCATGTTCAACGCCCAGACCCAGACGTACGCCGCCTACCACGTCACGGACGCGGCCAGCTTCTACAAGAGCGACAACCTCTGGACCGTGCCGACCGTGACCACGGGCGGCACCCAGGTCCTGCCTCCCCAGGCCTACTACATCGAGATGCGGCTGCCCGACCAGAGCCAGCCGGAGTTCGTGCTGGTCCAGCCCATGGTGCCGGCCTCCCGGCCGAACATGATCGCCTGGGTGGCGGCCCGCAACGATGGGGCGACGCGCGGCCAGGTGATCGCCTACGAGCTCCCCGCCAACACCACGATCCAGGGTCCCACGCAGATCGAGGCGCGCATCGACCAGGATCCGGTGATCAGCGCCCAGATCAGCCTGTGGAACCAGAGCGGCTCGCAGGTGGTTCGCGGAAGGATGCTGGTCATCCCGGTCGGCACGTCATTCCTGTACCTCGAGCCCATCTACCTCCAATCCAAGAGTTCGGCGTTCCCGCAGCTCACCAAGGTGGTGGTCGCGTCGTCGCAGACGATCGGCTGGGGAGACACGCTCAGGGAGGCGCTGCAGGCCGTGGTCAGCGGCGCCGGAACGGGCGGCCAGGCGGCCACCGGCACCGGCGGGGGCACGGCGTCCAGCCCTCCGCCGAGCCCGCCCGCCGGACTCCCGACCGACATGGCCGGCCTCATCCGCTACGCCAACGACCACTTCGCGGCGGCCAGGGCGGACCAGGCCAGCGGCAACACCGCGGCCTACGACCAGGAGCTGCAGCTGGTCCAGTCGGCGCTCGATGCGCTGAGCTCGCTGAACGGCGGGTTGTCGGCCTCGCCGCTGCCCACCGTCTCGCCTCTGCCGGTCCCCTCCCCGTCGGCGACGCCGGCTCCGTAGCCGGGCGCGTCACCAGGGGCGGCCGGTCAGCCGCCCGTACACGTCGAGGAGCGTCGCCGCCTGCCGCTCCCACGTCCAGCGCGCATGCGCGGCAGCCAGGACGCGACGGCGGAGATCCGCCGCTGCTTCGGCCGGCCGATCGAGCACCTCCCGGAGCGCCGCCGCGACGGCGTCGGGATCGGTGGGATCGCACACGGCGCCGAGCGGACCCTCCGGATCCTCGATGACGATCCTGCGCCTGCCCGGGAAGTCGGAGGACACCACGGGAACGCCCGCCGCGAGGCACTCGAACAGCTTGTTGGGCGTCGAGATCCGTTCGTTCCTCGAGACGGGCTGGTTGACCATCCCGCCGACGTCGGCCGCCGCGATCCAGCCCACGAGGTCGGCCGGTGGCACCGGCGGCAGGACGTGGACGCGGCCATCCGTGCGCGGCTCGGCTGCCAGCCGTTCGAGGGCGGGCCGCAGCGGCCCGTCGCCCATCGCGACAAGGGCCACCGCGGTGAGGCGCCGGACCGCCGCTACCAGGATCTCGATGCCCCGGCTCGGCAGGAATCCGCCGTGGTAGAGGACGACCCGGGTCTCGGGCGCCAGCCCCAGCAGCTCGTGGAACCGGCGATCCCGGTCGGCCGGGGGTGTCCACGTGGGCAGGCAGTTCATCACCACCGACGGCAGCGGCCGGTCGAAGCGCCGGGCCAGGATCGCCGCCAGCTCGTCGTTGACGGTGATGATCCCGTCGGACCGCCGGGCCCAGTGGCGTTCCGCCAGGCCCGCGAGACGTCGGACCGGCGCGGCCATCCGGGCCAGGTTGCCCGACTCCGGGTAGAGGTCGCGCGCGTCGTAGAGGACGCGCCCCCCGGAACGGCCTCGAAGCGAGAGCGCGATCGGGATCCCCTGGTAGGCCATGCCGTGGTAGACGTCGGCGCCCGGGTCCGCGGCCGCGGCCTCCCGTTGCTGGCGCCGCAGGGCCGCGCCGATCCCCGCGAGTCGCTCGAACTCGCCGCGAAGGCGCGCGATCTCCCCGCGCGGGCGGGGGCCGCGGTCACCGGGCGGCCGCCCGACGCGGACGATCCGGTATCCGTCCGGCGAATCCTCGGACGCTGTCGCGCCGGGGTCACGGCGGGCCAGGATCGTGACGCGGTGGCCGCGTCCGGCGAGCGTGGCCGCGATCCGGAGGCTTCGCGAGTCGTGGCGCTCCGGCGTCGCCAGGACCAGGACCGCCCGCTGGGCCACGATCGACGGCTGCCGGTCCGCGCCTGCCGAGGCCGCGACCTCTTCGGCGACCGCGGCGGGCCGCATCCGGGGACCGGTCATCCCGCCGACGCGGCGGCGAGGTCCGCGTAGAGGGCGACCAGGCGCGCGGATTCGGTCTCCCAGTTCCACCGGTCGCGCGCGGCCGTCCTGCACCGCTCCCGGAGCGCGGCACGATCGGCGGCCGGGCGGCCAAGCAGGTCGGCGATCGCCCCGGCGATCGACGCCGGATCGGCCGGATCGCACAGGAGGCCCAGCGGCCCGGCGGGATCGTCCATCACGATCCGCCGCATCTCCGGCAGGTCGGAGGCGACGATCGGGACGCCGGCGGCGAGCGCCTCGAAGAGCTTGTTCGGGGTGGAGAGCCGGTGATTGAGGGTCGAATCCCGGATGGGCATCACGGCGACGTCCGCGTCCCGGACCCAGTCGATCAGCACGTCGGGCGGGACCGCCGCCAGGACGTGGACCAGCTCGGCCACCGGCGAGGCAGCGGCCAGCGCCCGCAGCTCGGCGGCCATCGAGCCGTAGCCGAGGAAGACGACCCGGACCCCGGCGAGGACCGGCAGCGCGGCCGCCGCCACGAGCTCCTCGAGGCCGCGATGCTTCGAGAAGCCGCCATGGTAGAGCGCGATGGGCGTGTCGGCCCCGACCCGGAGCGCGCCGCGAAGCGGCCCCGGCCCGTCCGCGGCGGGACCCGGACGCGGCAGGCAGTTGTGGACCACCACGACGCGGCGCAGCGCGTAGCGCGAGCCCAGCTCCGCGGCGAGCGCGTCGTTGACGGTCACGAGCGCGTCGGCCTCCGCCGCCCAGGTCGCCTCGCGACGGCGGAAGATGCGGCGAGCCCAGCCGGGCCGCAGCGCGTGGGAGCCCGACTCCAGGAAGATCTCGTGGCTGTCGTAGACGAGCGCCCCGCCCGCCCGGGCCCGCGCGAGGACCGCGGCGTGCAGCGCGTTGAGGTCGTGGGCGTGGAAGACGTCGGCGTCCGGCGCGGCGGCCGCCGCGGCGCGGTTCCACTCCTCGGTCGAGGTCCGCCACCGCACCAGCCAGTCGATGCCGCTCCGGACCCGGGCCGACCCGGGCACCAGCCAGGTCAGCCCGACCAGGATTGCCACGAGCAGCGCGAACGGCAATGCCACCACTCCGAGGAGGCCGGCCCCGGCGAGTTTGACCCAGCCGACGGGTCCGGCCTTCAGCTGGTCTCGCGCCCACATGGTGGCCCGGCGCCACCTTCGCCAGGGTGCTGTGGCGAGGCGCACGCGCTGGCGCAACCGCAGGGGCACGGGGACCCTGGTGATCTCGAACCCGTTGCGGAGCTCGTGCTCGATGCGCTGGTCGCTGAGATCCGACGGTCGCGCCATGATCGTGACCGCGTGGCCGGCCGCGGCGAGGCTCCCGGCTTCGCGCAGGACCCGCGCGTCGGTCCGGCAATCGTTGAGCACGAACATCACGACGCGGCTCACCGGCGGCCCCCGGCGGCGTCGAGCACGGCGACGATGGCGTCAGCGGCGCCGGCCGGGGCCAGGTCGAGCGACTCGGCGCGGGCCCGCGCGTCCGCGGCGGACCGGCCCGATGGCGCAAGCCTGTCGAGCTCCGCCAGTGCGCGGGCCCGGTCCAGCCCGACCACGACCATGCACCCGGCCGACCTGGCAACGGCCTCGAGCCACTCGGTCGTGGATCGCAGGACCACGCAGGGCGTGCCCAGCCAGGCCGCCTCGCGCTGGATCCCGCCCGAGTCCGTGATGACCGCGGCGGCGTGCAGCTCGAGCGTGAGCGTCGTCCGGTATCCCAGCGGTTCCACGACGCGAATGCCGGGCGGCAGGACGACTCCCGCCTCGTCGAGGGCGGCGCGCGTGCCCGGATGGAGGGCAAGGATGACCGGTCGGCCCGGAAGAGCGGCGCTCTCGAGGATGCCCGGCCACGTCGCGAGGGCATCGGGCGTGCGGTTCTCCGCGCGATGGATCGTCGCGAACAGGTACCCGCCGGGCGTGAGCGGGGCGTCCAGGGCGGCCGCGACCGGCGCCAGCGCGGCGGGGTCCCGCACCTCGGCGGCCACGCGCGATGCGAGGTCCTGCATCAGGTCGCCCACCTCCACGACGCCCCGCGTGATCCCCTCGGCGGCGAGGTTCGCCACGGCAGAGGGCGTCGGGGCGAAGCACCAGGTCGCAAGGTGGTCCGCCACGACCCGGTTGACCTCCTCCGGCATGCGCCGGTCGAAGCTGCGGAGACCGGCCTCGACGTGCGCGACCGGGATCCCGAGCTTCGCCGCGGCGAGGGCGCCGGCGAGGGTCGAGTTCGTGTCGCCGTAGACCAGCACGGCGTCGGGCCGCTCGGTGACCAGGATCGGCTCGAGCCCGATGAGCATCCGGCCGGTCTGGCTGGCGTGGCCCCCGCCACCCACGCCAAGGTCGTGATCGGGGCGGGGCAGGCCAAGCTCCGCGAAGAACGCGCCGGCCATCTGCTCGTCCCAGTGCTGGCCCGTGTCGACCAGGACGTCGTGGTGGCGGGCGCGGAGTGCCGGCTCGAGGGCGGCGGCCTTGATGAGCTGGGGCCGGGTCCCCACGACGCTGACGATCCGCATGGGCGTCGGGGCCGCAGTCGCTTGGCTAGCCGCCGGGCAGGCGGCGCGTGGAGGCCTGGACGCCCACGCCCACGTAGGCGACGTGCGGGGGAAGGGCGAGCTCGCGAAGGCTGTTCCGCCCGTCGTAGACGACCCGCAGGTCGGCGAACCACGCGGCCTCGAGCGCGTTGAAGGCGCGGTCGGCGGTCTGCGTCACGATTGCCCGGAAGGGACCGGGGTCGCCCCAGTGCCACGGATCGGCGCCAAGCGTGCGGATCTCCTCGTCGTCGAGCAGCGGGTCGTAGGCGGAGACCCACGCCCCGGCCGTCCGGAGCGCGTCGATCAGCGCGAGCGCGCGGCTGTAGGCCAGCTCCTTGACGCCCTCGCGATAGGTGATGCCCAGGACGAGGACCGGGGACCCGGCGAGGCCACCTGTCAGCGGGTCGAGGATCGCGAGCGCCCGGTCCACCTGCCCGTCGTTGACGCGGCGCGCGGTCTCAACGAGCGAGAGGCCGGGGGCCCGGGAAAGGAGCAGGTGCGGGTAGACCGGGATGCAGTGCCCGCCGACGCCGATCCCGGGCTGGTGGATGTGGCTGTAGGGCTGGCTGTTCGCGGCCGCGATCACCTCCTGCACGTCGATCCCGTGCAGGTCCGCGGCGCGGGCAAACTCGTTCGCCAGCGCGATGTTCACGTCCCGGTAGGTCGTGTCGGCGAGCTTGGAGAATTCGGCCGCCTCGGACGAGCTCATCGCCACGACCTCCGCGTCCAGCACCGATGCGTAGAACGCCGCGGCGCGATCCGTGGACGCGGGCACGGTGCCGCCGACGAGCTTCGGGTACGCGGCGAGGTTCGCCAGGACGGCGCCCGAGAACAGGCGCTCCGGCGAGAACGCCACGTGGAAGTCGCGCCCGGCGACCAGGCCCGACGCCGCTTCGAGCTGCGGCACGAACCGCGTGCGCGTGTCGCCGATGGGGAGCGTGGTCTCGAAGATCACCGTGGCGCCGGCGTGGACACCGGGCGCGATCGCCGCGACGGCCGGGTCCATGTAGCGGTAGTCCGGGCGATGGTCGGCGTCCAGCATCACCGGGACGATCAGCACCACCACGTCGGCCTCGCGCGCCGCCGCCGCCGCGTCGAGGGTCGCCCGGAGGCGGCCCTCCGCGTGCACGGTCGCCACCATCTCGGCCAGGCCGGGCTCCTCGCCCACGTGCGAGCGCCCGGCGTTGATCGCCTCGACCACCGCCGGGTTCACGTCCACCGCGATCACGGTCCAGCCGTGGGTCGCGAACTGGGCGGCCAGCGGCAGGCCCATCTTCCCGGCTCCGACGACGGCGACGGTGCCCGCAGTCCCCTCCTCGCCGGTCCACGGGCGAACGGCGCGGGCGGGTGCGTGCGTGCACGGGCTGGGCGGCACCGAGATCGACCCGCCGAGCATCGAGGCGCCCACCGACGGGCGCGTGAGGATCCTCATGCGGGGGCCACGTCGGCGGAGAGGTCCACCGGGCGGACCGTCGACGCGGCCTCGAGCAGGCCCGTCGCGATGCGCACGGCCCAGGCGCCGTCCTCGCCGTCCACGTACGGGCGCTCGCCGGTCCGGATCGCGCGTACGAACGCGTCGAGCTGGGCCTTGAGCGGCTCGTGGGTCTCGACCTCGATGTGAAGGACGTCGCCGGTGAACGTGGGAGCGTAGCCGGCGATCAGCGAGCCGTGGGCAAGATCCGACTTCGTGAACGTCAGGCCCTGCGTCAGGTAGTCCAGCTCGAACATGCCCTCCTCCCCGATCACCGTCAGCTGGCGGCGCTTGGCGGGGGTCAGCCAGTTCACGTCGAGCATCCCGGACGCGCCGGACGGGAAGTGGAGGAGCCCAAACAGGAGGTCCTCGTGCGTCGCGTGCTTGCGCTGCGCCAGCTCTGCGTAGACGCGCGTCGGGCGCTCGCCGGCGATCCACGACAGCATGTCGGCGTCGTGGGTGGCGAGGTCCACGGTCACGCCCACGTCGCGGATGCGCGCCGGGAACGGGCCGGCCCGCCGGCTGACGATGGCGTAGATCGTGGTCAGCCAGCCCTCGCGGAGCAGCTCGCCGAGGCGGAGAACCGCCGGGTTGTAGCGCTCGACGTGGCCGACCTGGACCGGGACGCCATGGGAACGACCCGCGTCCACGATCCGAAGCGCCTCGGCGTGAGTTGCCGCGAGCGGCTTCTCCACCAGGACCGGGACGCCACGCTCGATGGCGGCAAGGGCCAGCGGCACGTGCGCCGTCGTGGGTGCCGCGATCACGACAGCGTCCACCGCCGCGTCGCGGATCATCGCGAGCGAGTCGGCGAAGCCCTCGGCGCCGGTCTGGGCGGTCGCGGCCTCGACGGCGGCGGCGTCCGGGTCGCCGACGGCGGCGAGCACCGTCTCGGCGTGGCCGGAGATCACCCGGAGATGGTTCCGGCCCATGGACCCGAGGCCGGCGAGGCCGACCCGGATCCGCGCGGCGTCGCTCATCGGGCCACCGGGGTCGCGACATCGCGGATCGCCGCGACGATGGTCGCCAGGTCCTCCTCGGACAGCCTCGGGTGGACCGGGATCGCCAGCACCTCGTCCGAGAGGGCCTTGGTGACCGGCAGGTCCAGGTCCGCCGCCCCGGGTACGAAGGCCTGCAGGTACGCCTGCTTGTGGATCGGCACGGGGTAGTAGATGAGCGTCCCGATGCCGCGCTCGGTCAGGCCGTCGATCACCCGCTGGCGCTCCCCGGGGAAGCGCATCACGTACTGGTGCCAGACGTGGTCCCGGCCCTCGGGCACCGTCGGCACGAGGTAGTCGCCTCCGAGCCCGGCGGTGAGGTACGCCGCGTTGCGTCGGCGCGTCGCCGTCCGCTCGTCCAGGCGGGGCAGCTGCGCGAGGCCAATGGCCGCGGCGAGGTCCGTGGGCTTGAAGTTCGTGCCGAGCGCGTCGTGGTGGTAGCGGACGCGCATCCCGTGGTTGCGGAAGAGGCGGAGCCGGTCGGCCACGTCGTCGTCGTCGGTCGTCGCGAAGCCGCCCTCGCCCGTCATCAGGTTCTTCGTGGCGTACAGGCTGAACATCGCGGGGCCGAACCGGCCGGCGCGCTTCCCGTGATACGTGGCGCCGTGAGCCTGGGCGGCGTCCTCCACGATCCGCAGGCCGTGGCGCTCCGCGATCGCGACGAGCGGGTCCATGTCGGCCATGAGCCCGTAGAGGTGGACCGGCAGGATCGCCTTCGTGCGGGGCGTGATCGCGGCCTCCACCGCGGCGGGGTCGATGCAGAAGTCATCCTCGCGGACGTCGACGAAGACGGGCGTGGCACCGACCCGGAGGATCGCGCTGACCGTGGCATTGAAGCTGAACGAGACGGTGATCACCTCGTCGCCCGGCCCGATCCCGAGCGCGTGGAGGATCGCCTCCAGGGCAACCGTGCCGTTGCTCATGAGGATCGCGTGCCGCACACCGCAGTAGGCGGCCCAGGCTTCCTCGAAGGCGGCGGTCCGCTTCCCCATCGCGAGCATCCCGGAGCGGAGGACCTCGAGGACGGCCTCCTCTTCGGCCGGGCCGATGTCGGGACGGGAGATGGGGATCATCGAATGCCTCCGTTCAGCCAGCGACGCAGGCGTCGCCGGCGATGTCGAATGCGGCGTCGCACTGTGGGCAACGGGCGGCGCCGGCGTGGTCGGACACGGCTCGCTCGCCGGTCGGCCCCACGAGCCGCTGGCCGCAGAAACAGACCCAGCCCAGGCGCCGGGCCGGGTTGCCGGCCACCAGCGCGTGATCCGGCACGTCGCGGGTGACGACCGCGCCGGCGCCAACCGTCGCGAACCGCCCGACAACCGTCCCGGCCACGACCACCGCGCCGGCCCCGATGGAGCAGCCGCGGCGCAGCAGGATCGGGCTCACCGTCCAGTCGTCGGCGCGGGCCAGCTCCCCCGCCCGCGTGATCGCCCGCGGGAAGCGGTCGTTCGTGAGGATCGCGTTCGGGCCGATGAAGACGCCGTCCTCCACGCTGACCCCGTGGTAGACGAGCGCCGCATTCTGGATCTTGACGCGGTCGCCGATCGTGACGCCCTCGTCGATGAACGCGTCCCGCCCCACGATGCACTCCGCGCCGATGGTCGCCCCGACGCGGACCTGGGCACGGTGCCAGACGCTGGACCCGGCGCCGATGGAGACGCCGGCCTCCAGGTCGGCGGAGGGGTGGACGCGCGCGGTGGGATCGATCACGTTCGGTCTGCGGGCTCCTGGTGGGGTCGCGCCGGCGAGAAGGGCGAATCGGAGAACGAGCGCGGACCGAGGTCCGAGTATACAGGCGACCGCCCTCACGCCCGGTGGCGGGACACCCGGATCAGCGCGAGGAACGCCCCGAGCGCGGCCCCCAACGCCAGCGCCCCGCGCCAGTCGAACAGGATTCTCGCGTTGCCGTCGACCTGGCGCGCGATGACGAACGCGATCGCCGTCGTCGGACCGGCCTGCACCCGGTTCGCCACGATTGTTCGCACCAGCGACTGTTCGATCCGGACCTCCTGCGCGAGAACCGCTTGCACGGCGCCCTGCGAGACGCTTGCCTCGCGCGCCGCGATGCCGCCGACCAGGCCCATCTCCACGGAGGCGCGCTCGCCGGCGACGCCGCCCACGACGCCCGTGCGGACGTGAACGTCCTGGGCGCGGATCCCACCGACTGCGCCGCGCGTGAACTCGACCGTCGACGCGGCGGGTGGCAGTGCGGCAGCGGCCGGGGCGGGGGCAGCCGCCGCGTCGATCGCGGGCGGGATCGCGGCGGTGGCGGCGGGCTCTGCGGCGATGGGCTCTGCGACTGTGGGATCTGCGGCACGCCGTCGGCGCGGCCGCGGTGCTGCGCTGGACGGGATCGTCGGCTCGTCGGTCATCAGGTTCTCCTCGCCGGGCGCGAGCGGCGCTGGACGCGCCCCGGTCGGGGTCAGCCTACCGCGGCGGCGGCGCGGGCGGCGAGGTATCCTGCCGAGCGCATGCGTGGAAGGATCGTCGGCCTGGTTTTCCTGGGCCTCGTCGCGGCCGGCGCACTCGCCGCCGTCGGCCTGGTCGGGCACGTCGCGCTGGGCCCCGCGATGGGGCGTTCGACGACGCCGTCGCCGGCCGGCTCGGCGACGGCGGGTCCCGATGCGTCGGCCGCCACACCGGGGACGACGCCCGCCCCTGCTGCGGCCGCCACGCCCAGCCCGGTGCCGGCGCTCGTCCCGGCGCCGCTCACCGGGCTCCTCGTCGCCCCGGCGCTCGCGGCGCGGCATCCGATCGCCGTGATGGTGGACGACCAGGCGGACGCACGGCCGCAGTCGGGGTTCAACGCGGCGTCCGTGGTCTGGCAGGCGCCCGCGGAGGGCGGCATCCCGCGCTACATGCTGATCTTCGGCGCGGGCGACCCGCCGGCGGTCGGGCCGGTCCGCAGCTCGCGCTACTACTTCATCACGTGGGCCGCCGAATGGCACGCGCTCTACGTCCACGTCGGTGGCTCGCCCCAGGCGATGGCCGCGCTCGCCGCCTCCGGCGAGGGCCAGCTCGTGTACAACGCCGACGAGTTCCGCTGGGGCGGAACCTTCCTGTGGCGGATCACGCAGCGTTTTGCGCCCCATAACGTCTACACGGACGGGGCGCATCTCCAGGAGCTGGCCGCGCGCGTCGGGGCGACCGCCCCGCCGGCCGGCCCGGTCTGGACGTTCGGTCCCGCGGCCCCGATTGCCGACCGGCCCGCGGGCGCTCGCCTAGAGATCACCTACCCCGCCAACCAGATCGCCTATCGCTACGACCGGGCCTCGAACACGTACCGCCGCTTCGTCTTCGGGGCACCCCAGGTCGACGCCGGCGACGGCCGCCAGGTGGCCCCGGCGAACGTCATCGTCATGACGGTCGTGTTCGGGCCGCTCAACGACGGGCACCCGGAAAAGAAGCGCCTGGAAGCGCAGAACATCGGCAGCGGCCCGGCCTGGATCGCCTCGAACGGCATCACGGTCAGCGGCACGTGGCGCAAGGCGTCGACCGACGCCCCGACCCGCTTCTACGGCAGCGATGGGCACGAGGTCGTGCTCACGGCCGGCCAGACCTTCATCCAGGTCGTCCCGCCCGGCACGCCGGTGCTGATCGTCGCCGGCCGTCTGGTCGGCGGCGCGGGGCCGGCGCCCCGCTAGGATCGCGTCGTGGCCGCCGCCGCGTAGGCCTCGCGCGTCCCCCGCGCCACGTCCGCCCAGGTTCGGCGGCCCGGCGCGGCGCGCTCGGCAGCGGCGCCGGCGATCGCGCGGTGGACCCGCTCCTCCGCCCAGGCCGCGCGGAGGGCGGCCGCGAGGCGGTCCGGGTCGCGCGGGGGCACCAGCAGGCCGGCCGATCCGACGGCCTCCGGAACCGCCCCGACTGCGCTCCCGACGATCGGCGTCCCCATCGCCAGCGCATCCAGGACCGGCAGCGCGCTCGCATCCGCGAGCACGGGGTGGAGGGAGGCCCGGGCCCCGGCGCGCAGCAGCGCGGCCCGCTCCCCGGCCAGGCCCGGCGCGAACGCGAGCGAATCCCCCACGCCGGCCTCGAACGCCTGGCGCGCAAGCGCGGCGCGGTCGTCGGGCGACGCGCCCAGCACCAGGACCCGCGGCGGCCACGCGACCGCCTTCGCCAGCCGCGCCGGGCGGCCGGCCGAGGCGAGGCGGGCGAGCGCCGCGAGCAGCGTTCCGACGTCCTGCCGGGCGTCGTACCGGCCCGGGTAGACGAAGTACCGCTCCGGCAGGCCGAAGCGCTCGCGCTCGGCGGCGAGGCGGGCGAGCGCCGCGTCGCCTTCCGGCGTGCCGGCGGGGTCGGGTGGTCGGAGCGCGTCGTCGCCCGCGAGCGGCACGATGCGCACCCGGGCAGGACGCAACCGGAGGAGGCGGATGGCCGCCGCGGCGACCGCGTCGCTGCCGACCAGCACGCACGCCGCCTCGCAGAGGAGCTGCGCGCGAAGCCGCTGGCCGAAGCGTGCGGCAGGGGTCCGCTGGTACTGCTCCGGCAGCTCCCACGACGCCAGGTCCAGGAGCGTGGCCACCACGGGCAGGCCCGGCCCGATCGGGAGCGCCCCGGCGACAGCATGTGCCACGACGCCGACCGCCCCCGCCGCGGTGGCACCGCGCCCTGCCCCGACTCCCGCCCCGCGGACGAAGAACGGGTCGAGCGTGAGCGCTCCCGAGCGGAAGATGCGGGTGGGCGGGAGCCGGCGCCGCCCGGCGAGCGCGAGGCCGGGGAACCCGGCCGTGGGATCCTCCGCCCCGAGGTCGAGCAGCGCGACGAACGACTCGCCCGGCAGCGGCGCCGCGGCGTACGCCGCGAGCAGCCGGTGCAGGTACGCGGCGGTCACCGGGGCACGGTCCGGGTCCTGGAGCGGCCGGACGTCGATCAGGACGCGTGTTCCGGCCGGGTCGGGCCGGGTCGGGCCGCTGCCCAGCCTCATCGCCGTCGGCGGGGCCCCCGGCCCCGCAGCTCGTCGAAGCGGAGCTGGCAGACCACGACGAGCGCCTCGACCACGATGCGGCGGCTCATCTTGGACTGGCCGACCCGCCGATCGCGGAACGTGATCGGAACCTCGCGGATGCGCGCGCCGAGGCGGTTCGCGCGGTAGGTCATCTCGATCTGGAACACGTAGCCGCCCGCATGCACGCCGTCGAAGTCGATGGTCGCGAGCGTCTCGGCCCGCCAGGCCTTGAAGCCCCCGGTCAGGTCGCGGGCCGGCAGGCCGAGCACGAACCGGGCGAAGAGACTGCCACCCCGGCTGATCACGCGGCGTGCCATCCCCCAGTCCACGACACCCCCGCCGGCCGTGTACCGCGAGCCGATGACGAGGTCTGCCGAGCCGTCGGCGATCGGCGCCACGAGCCCGGGGAGCGAAGCCGGATCGTGCGACCAGTCGGCGTCCATCTGCAGCACCGCCGTCGCGCCGCCGTCGAGGGCGACGCGGAACCCCGCCAGGTAGGCCCGGCCAAGACCTGCCTTCGCCGTCCGATGGAGGACGCGGACGCGGCGGTCGGCCGCGGCCAGCCGGTCGGCGATCCGCCCCGTGCCGTCCGGCGATCCGTCGTCGACGACGAGGAGCGTGGCTGCCGGGAGCGCGGCGAGGATCGCCGCGACGATCGACTCCAGGTTGTCCGCCTCGTCGTACGTCGGGAGGACGACCCAGGGACCGGGGTGCGGTTCGGAGGGCGGCGAGTCGGGCGCGGCCGGCACCGATGCGATGGGCGCGGCTTCGGTCATAGGGGCAGTGTAGGCGAGCCGGCCCTGGCGCCGACGCGGCGTGCGGGACGCCCCGGATGCGCGCCTACTGGACCGTCACCCGCAGGACCACGCTGTTGGCGTGGCCCAGGGTATCGCGCCCGGTCAGGACGATGGTGGCGGGGCCCGGCGCGTTGGGAGCGATCGCGGCGGTGGCGCTGAACGAGCCGTCCGCCAGCTTCACGACCTTCATCGCCGCGGGCGCCAGGCCGGCCTGCCGGAGGCTCGCCGTCGGCAGCGACGCGAGCGGCTCCGCCGAGCGGAACCGGACGCTGACCTGCTGGCCCGCCGCGAGCGTCGTGGCCGAGAGCGTGCTGGAGAACGCGTTGGCCACGATGGACCGGCGCAGCACTGTCGTGCCGTACGGACCGACCACGGTGAGCGCGGCGACGTACGTTCCGCGCGGCGCCCAGGCGCCGCCGGCGATGCGGCCGTCCCACCGCCAGGCCCACGTCCCGGCAGCCCGGGTGGCCCCGGTCATCGCGCGCCGCACGACCGTGCCCGTCGACGCGTCGAGGATCGCGAGCGTCACCGTTGCGGCGCGCGTGAGGTGGAACGAGATCGTGCTCGTGGCAGCCAGCGCGTCGCCGTCCTGCGGGAAGAAGAGCGCTGGGGCGACCCGCAGGAACCCGACCGTCCGGTCCACGAGGAGCGGGATGCCCCGGGTTGCCCGGTTCCCGGTGGCGTCCATCAGATCCAGCGTGAGCGTGTATCGCCCGTCGGGAACCGGGCGCCCGGCCGCATCGCGGCCCGCCCACGTGACGGCCCCGGAGGTCCCGCGCAACGTCCACTTCTGGATCAGCGTCGTTCCGCGAAGGATCCGCAGGAAGCCCGTCCCGGCCTCGCCGCTCGTCCAGGCGAGCCTGGCACTGTCCGCGATGCCGTCTCCGTCGGGGCTGAAGGTGGCCGGCGTCGCGGTGAGTCCCAGGACCGGCGGCGTGGAGTCCACGACCACGGTCCAGGCCTGCGTCGTCGGGTTGCCGGCCGCGTCGAAGACCGCAAGCGTCAGCACGTACGAACCGTCCGCCACGACCGACCCATTGTCCGCCTTCCCGTCCCAGGTCATCTTCACGGCCGGACCGGAGCCGGCAAGCGTCCGCACGGCCGGACCGCCGGTGGCGGGCCCAACGAGCAGCGACCAAGCCACGGTGTCGGCCGACCCGGAGCCGGTGATGACGATGCTGTCGAACCGCCCGTCGCCGTTCGGCGAGATGCGTGCGGCGCTGATCGCGGCCTGGCTCAGCGTGGGCGGCTGGGTGTCGACGATGACCCCGACCGCGGCCCGCTGGGCCGGGGTGGTCGGGTTGGCGGATGGCCACGCCACTGGGACCCCGGCGGCCGTTCCAGCCAGCTGGAGCACGTAGCTGCCATCCGGGGCGGCCGCTCCGCCGAGCCGCCCATCCCACGTCGCGGACTGTGGGCCCGCCGCGAGGTTCGCGGGCAACGGCACCGAGCCCACGAGGCTCCCGCCCGGACCGAAGACCTGGAGGGCCAGCGCGGTGAGGGTCTGCTGGTTCGTCCAGCTGATCGCCAGCTGGTCCTTCGATCCGTCGGCGTTCGGGGAGAAGGATCGCGCCGAGACGGTGGCGGGGCTCGTCCCGGGGCTCGCCGGCGGACCGGGCGGGGACCCGAAGGTCACCCCGCTGATCGTGGCCGCGACGGTGGTGCTGTTCGGCGCGGGGATGGACACCAGGTTCGCGCCGCCGGGGCCGCTCGCCGCGATCCAGCCGTCGGCCCGGACATACCCGGCGGGCTGCCACGCGGTGATGGGGCCGCTGACCTGGTACCAGGTGTACCCGTCCGCGACGGCCGGGCCAGCGGTGATCGCGAAGACGTCGCCCGCCGTCGCGGACGCGAGCCTCATGGCCGACGTGGTGGGCGCGGAGCGGATGTTGAGCTGCGCCACGACGACGCGCGCGAAGCCGCCGGAGCCGAGCACTGGCGTCGCCACGAAGAGGCTCGTGACGTTCCACGCGGAGAGGTTGCCCTTGCCGTCACGGGCACGGACCCGGAATGCATAGGCGTGCCCGTCGGCCCCCAGCCAGACGTCGCTGGTGGCCTGCGTGCCCGAGATCCAGTCGGCCCACGCGCCGCCGTCCGTCGAGACCTGGAGGTCGTACGACGCCACGCCGTTCCAGTCGTCGACGCCGGCCCAGCTCACGCTGAACCCTTCGTCGCCCTGGCTCGCCGGGAGGAGGTTGATCCCGGCCTGCGGCGGCGTGGTGTCGGTCAGGAACTTGTCGGCGAGCGCCTGGTACAGCTCGGGTCGCGAGCCGTCATACCCCAGCGCCCAGATCCCGACGCCCCGGATCCCGGACCGGATCACCATGTCGTAGCGGGCGCGCAGGGTCTCGGCGTCGTCGTAGTAGAGCTGGCGCCAGGTGGTGACGCAGCTGCCACCCGTGCAGGTCTGCTTCTGGTAGGCGATCCAGGCGGAGATCTCCCGGCTGTCGAACCGACGGCCGTACTGCGCGGCGAGGGCCACCGTCTTGTCGTAGGTGACGGCGGCGGAGTACCCGTACGTCGGGCCGGTCTGCGTTCGGGCGTTCTGGGCGCCGGAGACCGTGGACCAGGCCCGGCCGTAGTACGGGATGCCGAGGATGACCTGGTTCGCGGGGACCCTGGCCAGGTAGACCTGGACGGTCTCGGTCAGGTCGTACGCGGGACCGCTCAGCGGGTCGACCGAGCCGGCGTAGTTGGAGCTGTCCGTCCGGTAGTCGTAGCCCATCACGAAGACGGTGTCCGCGCCACCCGGCGCGAGCGCCTGCTCCAGGGGGTAGTTGGCCGGCTGCCCCATCGTGTCGAACGAGAGGGTGTACCCGGGGCCGATCGCGTCGAAGCCGGCCCGGATCGACCGGATCAGCGCCACGAAGCCGTCCTCGGAGCCCGGCACGATCGGCTCGAAGTCAAGGTTGATCCCGTCGGCGCCGCGGTCGCGCACCGCCGCCACGGCCTGGGCCGCGAGGTTCGCGCGGGCGGTCGGGTTGCCCAGGAGCGCGGACTGGATCGACGCCTGGCCCGACGTCCACGCGAACGCGGAGAGCGTCAGCGTGACGCGAGCCCCCGCGACGTGCGCTTCCGTGATCACGTCCGTCATCCGGGCGCTGGTCCAGCCGGCCCAGCCGATCGCGAGCGACCCGTCGCTGTTCCGCTTCACGAGGTTCCCGCTGCCATCGACGCCCAGCGAGAAATAGGCCACGTCGGAGAGCACGCTGAAGTTCAGCTGGGTGGACGGATCGGAGACCTCCCAGTACGGCAGGAAGCCGTAGACGTCACGTCGCAGGCCGGTCGCTGCGGGCGCCGCGGGCGCCGCCGGCGCCGCGGGCGCCGGGACCGCAAGGCTGGCCGCGCGGGCGGGAATCGCGATCGGATCGGGCGTCGATAGGGGGGGCGGGACACCTGGCCCGACCGACGGTGGGGTTGTGGCGTCGCGGGCCATCTGCGTCCCGCTCAGCCGGCCGGCCGGGAGCGCGCGTGGCGCCCCACCGCCGACCGTGGAGCCGTCCTCCGCGCGCGGCTGGAACCCCACGCTCACCCTGCCG
>Ga0315268_10001911_pt1 | contig 23938 bp, 22 predicted proteins | sample C1_top_MG_FD_204535 | JGI IMG/M metagenome (GOLD analysis project Ga0315268, IMG submission 204535) | Sediment microbial communities from Yellowstone Lake, YNP, Wyoming, USA - C1_top | ecosystem: Environmental > Aquatic > Freshwater > Lake > Sediment | place: USA: Wyoming | collected 2017-08-01
ATGGTGCGCTCGAGGTTTGACAAGCTGAACGTTCCAGCCTACTCTTCGCCGGAAGATGCTGCAAGAGCAATGAACGCTCTCGCAAGATATGGGCTGTACCTGCAGAAGAAACAATGCTTAAAAGAATATACTGACAGTTTTCTGGAGAACAAGAGAAAAAAATACCCAGTCAAAGCATGATTTTGACATCGACAAGGTCACCGTCAAAGAGTTGAAGTTTCTCCCTCAGGTTTACTGATGCAACGACCTCTATCACATCTTCGGGGTAACCGGAAACTTCTGGAACAACAACCGCGCACACCACAGTTCCCATTAGACAGGCCTTGAAAAGCTTTCCGCGGCAATACCGCGGTTGAGGCAAGATTTTGATCCCTCTTGCCGATGTCAACACTTTTCTGAGGTTGATGCTGTCCTTGTGCAGTTTCACGTTTAACGTTCCTGCATAGGGGGTGAAGCCGAGCTTTTCCTTTATTTGTTTTCTTACCCAGGGCAAGTTGAGAAATTCTGCTCCTTCACCTTTTCCAGAAAAAACCTTCCCCTTCAAGCATATAGCATCCAATGAGATAGGACTCCTTGCAAGAGTTTGTCGGGATGAACGTGAAGATGGCACTGTTAAGTTATTTGTCATGACCGTTAAGTATTTATCTGTAAACCGCTAGTTGTTCTGTAGGTCATCGCGATCCATTTTCCTTTTTTTCTTTTGCGTTGTTCGTGAACTTCATCCAATTCTTGCATTTGTTTCTTTCTCTCTATCCAATGCTTTATCAAAGGATCTTCTGCTTTTTGCCTAGAAAACTGCTCGATAATCCCTTCTGTTTTTCTCGTTCGTTGTCTTTGTCTCTGTTCCATCTCAATAACGTGAAGGCAAGAAAGCAAGGCGATCCTTACGCTAATGAAGGAGACATTGTATCGTACAATCGAAATGGAGGCGAGCTACCCCTGAGAGTAGTAAAAACGAAACTTAGCGTATCAAACAGAAAGAGAGATGAGGGCTTTAGCCTATTTGCTTCTTTTTGCGTTTGACGTAGACAAATGAAACTGTCATCAGCGCCGTGACGAAGCCAAAGCTCCACAATGGGGCAAGCAATGAAGAAATGCTCATTGGAACCCACTCCCCGCCCACTGGCCCCGGTTTGACGCTGGTGAAGGTTATGATGATCTGCTCATTCGGATCAACCATGACGGTGGCAGTGCGAGTGCCCAAGTTTCCGTTTGAGTAATCATCGTCTCCGGTTATCGTGATGCTTGTCAACTGCCACGGAGCCTCAGGTCCTTCAATCACTTCATACTGGCCAGGACTGACGTTGGTGAACCCGGTGATTGCTGCAACTCCCGGAGTCACAGTAGTTATGGAGAAGCTGCTGAAACCAGCCGGCAGCATCGTGCCTGTTCCAACAAAGTCGAAGGTGTCGACTCCGCCCAACGTGATTTTCTCCACGACTATGGTGCCGGTGCCTGTTGGAGGTTTGACCGCGTTAATGTAGTAGACATGAACGGTCTCACCAGCAGCTAGACCAATCGTAGCCACACCCGAACCTAGATTCGTTGAAGAGCCACTGCTAGGATCGGTCACAGTCAACCCGATGAGATCCCAACCCACAAGCGCCAACTCCTGCACATGATAGGTGCCAGGCACGAGAGCTCCACTGTCGTACTGTTCTCCATCAGACAGAACGAAGTTGCTCAGTTGATAGTCAGGATCAAAAGTGAAGTCGGCAGGATCACCCGCGGGAACCGTGGTCTCATGGACGATGATGTGCCCAGCCGGGATGATGATGTTTGCGCCCATGATCTGATTGTCCTGTGAACCCAGCGAGTCACCGTCCAACTCGTCCAACTTGAAGTGATACGGCCCACCGCCGACGCAGCTCGAGCCTAGGCCCACGCCCCAAGCGATCGGGTTGACGATTGGATTCCCGGACATGGCGAGGTGCCCAGCTAGTTCTATCAGTATCTGACCCGACGTGGATGTCCACGTGAGCGTGTAGAGGATGAACGAGTCGCCTGTGTCACCACCGTCTGCGACATCATGTGACATGGCACTGAAACCTGCTGAAGTGATTGGCTGGTTGCCACAGATTCTGATCTGGCGATTTCCCCACGCTGCCTCACAAGCGTCGATTCTGGCCTGCGTCGAACCATCCTTGCTGATGAAAGGGTCGTCTGGGACGTCGACGTATATCTCATATGGTGATGTCTTAGCATGTAGGGCTTGACATATGGCGGTAGTCGCTTGTGGACCTATATTATCTCCGCACGGAGTATAGCTCAATGGTGGAACGTTTCCCTGATTCCAACCTGTCAACCAATCGTATGCATGTATACCACCCTTTGTCGCCTCATGGGACAGAGTCAAAGTGTGCACGTTACCGGAAGTGGATGCAACGTCGACGAAGATTACTCTCTGAGGCACGGACATGCCTTCGTAGTACGTTGATTTACCACTTTGCAGTATTGAGTTAATCCATTGATCCAGATCGTTCGCATACTGTCTGAAGTCCACCCCAGTATCCGTGAAGGTCGTGGTTGCTGAGTTTGTTCCATCCGTCGCATTCACCATGTATGTTCCAAATATCCCGTCTAGTGCATAACAGCAGACAAAGTTTCCAGAGTCATCTGACATGGCCGAAAGCGTGTCAACAACAAGGTTGGGTCTAGTTATAGTCAAGATTATGTTCGTGTTCGGCTTGAAACTTGAGCCAAAGATCGTAACAGTCTCCAAGGGTGCATAATCAGGCTTGTCTGTCCAAATCACAGCTGAACCATATACGTAGGGCGCACCCATTCTCATGGATATGCTCAGCGCTGAGAGCACAAGAATTAGTGCAAAACCTATAGCAACAGAATTACATTTACCTATCCTTATCATGCGCATTCTCCTTTCGCCCTTGATCCCGTTATCATCTAGTTGGCTGTATAAATTTTTTGGAACTTTCTTCTAGTAGTTGACAAGCAGAGCCTGCAACGCATCGATCAGTCTCGATCTATTGCTTCTCTTGTTTGTGCAATTAATCCATTCACACGGCGACGATCTGGTCGGCCGATCGATATGCGCTCTCTATCAGAGTGGGATGAGCCAAGATCGGTCGGTAGTTAAAGATCATATCGATCGACCATTGCTCTAAAGGAAACGCGAGGCAACCGTGCTACGCTTCTAGGGTCTGGTCACCTATTACTTTGACGTTACAAGACTCCTCTTCACTCTTTTGATAGAACTGAAAAAACAATAGACGTTCACAATGAGAATGATGCTACCGTGCCAAACTGTAATGCGTGCGTTTCTAGTCGGTAGAGGCTAGTTCCATAATATATAAGTCATATTGCGTGCAAATTCCCATGACAAATAACTTAACAGTGCCCGTGAAGATAGAATCTGGAAAAATGGGCCTATTTTTGTTCTTTCAACCATAATGCAACTTTTTTGATCAGCGCGTTGGAGGTCATGTCGACTACGGGCACGATCATTTTCTCGCGAGTTTCGATTACGGGCTGATATTTCGGCATGAATGAGTAACCGAGAAATGTCCAGTAGACTCGCCCGTTCTCAACGAGCATTTTCGACGTGGTTTCTGTTGATGCTGGCAACGGGAAATACAGCAAAACCACGCCTTCAGCCCAGTAGAGACCTGCTGATTTGCCGCCGGCGATGATTGACGTGAATCTTGCTATGTCGTCAGGAGTTGCAAAGTAGTCTTTTTCCATGATTACGACTTCTTTGAATGGTTCGTATCTGACGACCAATTCTTTTTCACCCATGATGTTCACCTTTCCTTGCAGTGCTTATCTGGTTCAAGCTCCCTTTTAATCTTGCCATACTTCTAGAAAAAGTTATAGAGGAGGCGCTCCTTAGAGCCTTGAACTAGAGATTTAAGGAGATATTGTTAGCTTGCCGGAAATTCGTGTGGCGATCGCGGGCGTGGGCAATTCTGCGTCAGCTCTGACTCAAGGAGTTGAGTATTATAAGAATGCAAGGGAAGACGTGAATGTTCCCGGGCTTATGCACGTTAATTTTGGCGGATACCACGTGAGAGATGTGAGGTTTGTCGCGGCGTTCGATGTGAACAGAAACAAGATTGGAAAAGACTTGTCCCAAGCCATATTCACGGAACCGAATTGCTGTGTGAAATTTGCCGATGTGCCCAATCTGGGGGTGCAGGTTTTGCCCGGCAGGGTTCTTGACGGTGTAGCCGAGCACATGAAAGAAGTCTTCAGAGTCTACGATGACAAGGAAACCTCTCCTGCTGATGTTGTGGACGTTTTGAAAGGAGCGAGAGCAGAGGTTCTCGTTAATTATATGCCTGTTGGAAGTCATGATGCTTCGCGGTTTTATGCGCAAGCAGCCTTGGATGCGGGCTGCGGGTTCATTAATTGTATGCCTGAGTTCATTGCGTCTGACCGTGAATGGAGCAGAAGATTTGAAGAGAAAGGTCTGCCGGTAGCCGGGGACGATGTGAAAAGCCAGTTGGGTGCGACTATTCTGCATCGGAACCTGGTTAGGCTGTGCGTCGACAGAGGTGTGATTATTGATGAGACGTATCAGCTGAATCTTGGCGGGGACACTGATTTTCTGAACATGACGGTAGAAGAGCGGTTGAAGACTAAACGCATCAGCAAGACAGAGGCGGTCACCAGTCTTGTTCCGTACGATTTGCCCACCCGGATCGGTCCCTCAGATTATGTGCCTTTTCTGGAGAACAAGAAGATATGTTACATTTGGCTCAAGGGCAGAAAGTTCGGGGACAGGCCCTTGACTGTTACGATCAAGCTGGAGGTTGAAGACTCGCCGAACAGTGCAGGCGTCGTAATCGACGTCATAAGAGCGGTTAAGCTGGCCTTAGATCGGAAGATTGCTGGTCAACTGATAAGCGTTTCATCATACGCGTTTAAGCATCCGCCGATTCAGGTCCCAGATTCTGAGGCGAAGCAATCGGTTGAGGATTACATACAAGGAAAGAAGGAACGCTGATAATCCCCTTTAGCGTTATGTGTATCAGAAAGAAAAGAAAGCTGCCTTCCTCTCCTCCCCCGCATTTTCTCACGGCGTTTCAATCAGTAGTCCTATTGACATGTGTGAGGAGTTTTTAAGGTTGAGCTGGTGAACCTCGGGTTGTAGCGTGCGCTTGTGCTTGGGCTCGTTTTTGTTCAGATGGGTCAGATGCGGGGTTATGATTTAAATCGTTTCTTGAGCAACCGCTTTTTAGGAAGCTTGGGTTTCTTTACTCGTTCTGCATCGGTAACCGCCAAAACTAGGCCTCATACTATCCGTTTAGCGTTGTTTCTCTTAAGGTTAACCTATGTCAGCGCTAGCGGATGAACCGCGAAAGATCGGCAAGCGTGCCGCTTCTTTTAAGTAGAGATCAATATTACTGAAAGGTAAGGTTATATATTACTCTTTAGTAATTACCTTACGGTAATAAAGGGCGAGGCAAAATGAAGCTGAAACTGAAGTTGGTCCGAGACGGAGAAACATTGTTCGAAATCCCACTTTCAGCAGCAGATTGGTCGAAGGAAGCTTTGGAAAACGCGTTGGAGACGACTGAAGAAGACTTTCAAAGGTTCTCAGAAATCTTTGACGCTTTGTCTCATGAGACCCGTTTGAGAATGATGACACGACTGGTGGAGGCAGACGATCGTACTCTCAGTTTTGCGGATTTTATGCAAGACTTGGATCTGAACCCAAAGATCGTCTGGCAGAACTCGAAGAAGCTAGAGAAGAGCGGATTCTTGGAAAAAACCGGCAGAGGAAAATATACATGTTCAGAATTTGGCGAGACGACTTTCATGATGATGAGCCTCGCCTTGCGACGTTTGATGGAATATCTTAGAGAAATCGAGGAGCTGTAAGGGAGGTGAAAGAGCTTGTCGTTTGATGATGATTTTGACGAAATATTCGGTGACTTTGACATCTTCAAGAAATTCGTGAAGAAGTCTCAGGGCGAATTTGACGAAATCCTCAAGAAAATCAGGAGTGGAGCAATGAAGGGCATATGGGAAATCAAAGAAATCAACGAACCCGGCGTCAAAGGCTACGCGATTCAGGGCCGCTTCGGAACAGATGAAACAGCAGATCCGTTTGAACCACTGAAACCCTTGAAACGACGGCCACTGCCAGAAAACCCATTTGAAGTCCCAAAGACCGCACTGAAGGAAATGCGCGAACCACTCGTAGACGTCTTCGAGGAAAGCAACGCCATCAAGATCTACGCCGAACTGCCCGGAGAAGAAAAAGACGACATAAAAGTCAATGTCGCCGGAGACAAGATTGAGATCAAAGCCGAAAACTTCTACAAGATCGCAGACCTGCCAAGCACACACTTGGCCATTGAAAGCATGTCATCTGAGTACAAGAACGGAGTACTTGAAATAATCATCCCGAAGAGAAAAGCACTACGTGAAGAGGACGCGAGAAAGACAAAGATGATCTAGTCCGAGCAAAGGCTACCACGTCCAGAAGACTCAACTACACATTCTTTTGTGACAATTGGAAATTTCGCCGTCTAGACAGAACACCAAAGACTCACATTGTTCAGGCCATCAGGTAACAGTTAGTTTTAAACGTTACAGTATGAAAGAATAACAGCACTACTGAGAAGGTGAACCAACATGGTGAAAGTAGATGGACACGAAGTCCCTGAAGGATTATACTACACAAAGGATTTTGAATGGCTCAAGGTTGAAGGCGACAAGGTTCGAGTAGGCGTTACGGATTACGCACAGAAACAACTTAGAGAAATCGTGTACGCTGAACTACCAAGCCCCGGAACAACGACAAAACAAAACGACCCTTACGGCACATTGGAATCAGTCAAAGCCGTATCAGATTTAGTGGCACCGATAAGCGGCACAATCGAACAAGTAAACGCGGAAGTTCAGTCGAAGCCCGAACTGTTGAACGAAGACCCATACATCAAAGGCTGGTTGCTAATAATAAGACCCTCAAACCTACATGCAGAACTACCAAACCTGATGGACTTCAACAAGGCAGTCGAATGGCACAAGACCCTGCAAAAATGAAGGCCCATGGATGCCTAAACGCATAGTAATCATCGGCGCACACGCAGCAGGCGTCGACGCCGCGTCCGCAGCAAGAAAAACCGACCGCACTGCAGAAATCACACTGCTGACAGAAGAGAAACACGCAGGATACTCCCGTTGCGGATTGCCTTTTGTGCTGGGCGGCCATATCCCAAGCTTCAATAGCCTCATCGTTTTTCCTCAGCCCTACTTCCAAATGATGAAGCTAGACCTCAGAACCGAAACCAAAGCCACCGCGATAAACACTCAGAACAAAACCGTGGAAACCGTCGACAAAAATGGCAAGACAGAAACAATCCTCTACGACAGCCTCATCATAGCCACGGGCGCCAGCTCATTCATGCCACCGATCAAAGGCAAAGAGAAACCAGGGATACACTCGCTGCGAACCCTGGCAGACGGCGAACAGATTGACAAAGCCATCGAGAAAGGAGCAAAAACCGCGGTGATCATGGGAGCCGGCCTCATCGGCCTCGAAACCGCAATTGCCTTCCAAGAAAGAGGGCTGAAAGTTACAGTCGTAGAAATGCTCCCCCAAGTCCTGCCTCAAGCGCTTGACCCTGAAATGGCAAAAATGATTCAGGAAATGCTCGAAAAGAAAGGAATAACGATTCTAATCGGAAAAGGCGTTGAAGAATTCCTCGGCGACGAAAAAGTCACGGGCATTATCGCAGGCGGTGAACAGATCAACGCAGACCTGTTCATGAGTGCCTTCGGCGTACGAGCAAACACCCAACTTGCAGCCAACGCCGGAATAGCTCTGGGAGAAACAAGAGCCATCAAGACAAACGCAAGAATGGAGACAAACGTCAAAGATGTCTATGCTATAGGCGACTGCGCGGAAACCATAGCTCTAGTTACTCAGAGACCAGCATTGCCACAGTTGGGCACGGTGGCTGTGAGAGAAGGAAAGGTGGCAGGAATGAACGCTGCAGGCGGATATTCACTTTTCACTGGCGCTCTTGGCTCGGCAATTTCAAGGCTGTTTGAAACTGATTGCGGCTGGACAGGATTGACCGAAGCCGCTGCACAGAGAGCCAGATTTGAAACCGTAACAGGTACAATCTCTTCAAAAACAAAAGCCGACTACTATCCCGGTGCCCTGCCGATTAAAGTCAAGCTTGTCACTGAAAAAGAGTCGCAACGCATAATCGGCGCCCAAATCATTGGAGGAGAAGAAGTAACGCAAAGAATCAACGCCATAAGCCTGGCTATACAAAGACAGATGACCGCCAGAGACTTAGCCAAAGCAGACACAGCCTATGCACCGCCCGTGTGCGAAACATGGGAACCTCTAGTGCTGGCCGCAGAAATGGTTCTGATGAAACTCCGCTAACAACATTCTTTCTTTATTATCCCTTAATAATTCGGTCGGAACCTTAATTAGGAGCATGCTTGAAGAAAAAATCGCACATTATGGTGATAAAAATGACTGTAAAAGCAGCTATAAACGGTTTTGGAAGAATAGGGCGCCTTCTTTACAGAGCAGCTCTGGAAAGAAAGGCTGACATCGACTTCGTGGCCGTTAACGACATAACGGATGCAAAAACGCTTGCGCACTTGCTGAAATACGACTCAGTGCATGGAAGATTCAACGGAGACGTACAGGTGAAGGGCAATGACCTTGTAGTGAACGGAAAACTGCTGAAGGTTTTGGCGCAGAAAGATCCGGCACAGCTTCCTTGGAAAGACTTGGGCATCTACTTGGCTGTGGAGTCCACTGGATTCTTCACGGACAGGGAAGGTGCATCAAAACACCTTACGGCAGGAGCCAAGAAGGTTTTGATTTCGGCGCCAGCGACTAACCCTGATGTTACGATGGTCATCGGCGTGAACGACAAAACGTACGACCATAAGAAACACAACTTGATATCGAACGCTTCGTGCACAACGAACTGTGTTGGTCCGGTCACGAAAGTGCTGCTCGACAACTTCGGCGTTGAAAGAGCATTCATGATGACGGCCCACGCGTACACAAACGACCAGAGAGTACAAGACTTGGTGCATAAGGATCTGAGAAGAGCCAGAGCCGCAGCAGTGAACATAATCCCCACGACGACGGGAGCTGCCCGTGCTATTGGCGAGATCATGCCTGAACTCAAGGGGAAAATAGACGGAATGTCCCTCCGAGTGCCCATCCCAGATGTCTCAATCGTTGACTTGACGGCATCGCTGAAAAAAGAAGTAACCAAAGAAACGGTGAACGCGGCGTTTAAGAAGGCTGCTGAAGGCTCTCTGAAGGACATTCTGGAATACACGGAAGACCCAATAGTCTCATCGGACGTGCTCCACAGCACGTATTCGGCAGTGTTCGACGCACAGTCAACGATGGTCATCGACAAGAACTTCGTCAAGGTGCTTGCATGGTATGACAATGAATGGGGCTTCTCATGCCGCATGGTCGAGCAGATAGAAATGATCGCGAAGAAGGAAGGCCTCTAACCGAAAACGTTGGGCAGTTAGATCTAATACATCTCTGCCACTTTTTTATGTTGTTAGGAGTTCGAAAACATGCCGAAGTTCCTTACATTAGATGATGTGAAGGTCAAGGATAAGGTCGTTCTTGTACGAGTAGACTTCAACTCTGCGATTGACCCGAAGACTCAGAAGATCTTGGAAGATGCGAGAATTCGAGCTCACGCTGAAACAACGGTTAAAGAACTCGTGGAGAAGGGCGCAAAAGTTGTGATACTAGCACATCAGGGACGGAAGGGCGATCCCGACTTCATTCCCTTGAAACAGCATGCCGAAATCCTCAGCAAGATTCTGGGCAAACCAGTCAAGTACGTTGATGACCTTTACGGTGAAAAAGCCAAAGATGCAATCAAGAAGTTGAAAAGCGGCGAAATCCTCGTTCTGGAAAATGTCAGAACATTTGCAGGAGAAACAAAAGAAGGCACGCCTGAAGAACATGCAAAAACGGAGCTGGTCAAAAACCTCGCGCCTCTAGCTGACCTGTTTGTCAACGATGCCTTCGCAGCGGCGCACAGAGCCCACGTCTCAATCATCGGCTTCACGGCAGTGCTGCCGAGCGTTGCGGGACGCATAATGGAAAGAGAACTCAAATCACTCAGTAAAGTGTTGGAAAACCCTGAGAAACCGTGCGCTTTCATTTTTGGCGGAGCAAAAGCAGATGATTCCCTTGAGATATCGGAATACGTCCTAGATAAAAAAATAGCAGACTACGTCCTCACTGGTGGGGTCGTAGGCCAAGTTTTCCTAGCAGCCAAAGGAGTTGACCTCGGCAAACCAAACATGGACCTCCTACAAAAAAAGGAACTGACAAATCTTTTACCAGGCATAAAAGAACTCATGAAGAAATATCAAGACAAAATCAAGACACCAGAAGACATCGCTGTAGAGGTCAACGGAAAGAGAAAAGAAATCTCGGTCAACGAACTGCCTACTAGCTATTCGATGTTCGATATCGGAGCAAAAACAGTCCAAATCTATGCCAAGATAATAGGAAATGCAAAATCAATAGTGATCAGTGGACCCATGGGAGTGTTTGAAAACAAGGAATTCAGCTTCGGAACCAGAAAAGTGCTTGAAGAAATCGCAAACTCCAAGGCGTTCTCCCTCGCAGGCGGAGGACACACGATAAGCGCGATAGAAGAATTCGGCTTGACCAAGAAGATCAGCTATATAAGTACCGCAGGCGGCGCACTGATCGAATTCCTCATGGGGAAGAAACTGCCAGGAGTCACTGCGTTAGAAAAGGCGGCAACCAGAAAAACCTAACCTCATACTCAAACATGTTTCCTGCAGTCTAATCAGACCAGAAGATCCGTCCGAGCGTCTTCAAACAGAATCCCGCTAGACCTACGCTATAGCATCGACTAAAAGTCACAATTAAATACGCAATCTGCAATTAGAGACTTGAGGACAGTGTGTTGACAGACATCGTATTTGTGTTTGAGGTTCATCAACCACACAGAATAAAAAAGGACTTCTTTTGGGAAAGCAAAATCTTCAAGCGGGTAGGCAGGAAGGAGTTTTTCGAATACTACTTTGACGATGCGGTGAATAGAGAGATTTTTGAAAGAGCAAGTAAAAAATGCTATTTCCCGTCTAACAGCATACTGCTCGAAACAATTGATAAGTACAGAGGCGAGAAGAAGCAGCCCAAATTTTCGTTCAGTATCTCGGGTGTCTTCTTGGAGCAATGCGAAAAGTACAGCAAAGATGTCTTGGAAACCTTCAAGCAACTTGCACAAACCGGCAACATAGAATTCTTGAGTCAAACCTACTATCATTCACTCTCTAGTCTCTATCCTGAAAGAGAAGAGTTCATTGAACAAGTTAAAATGCATCAGCAGATAATGCGAGACTTGCTTGACGCATCCCCCCTTGTGTTTGAGAACACTGAGCTCCTTTACAACAATGCCGTAGCAAGAATCGTGGAAGAACTAGGATACAAAGGAATCTACACTGAAGGTGTCGAAAGAATAATGCACGGAAAATCACCCAACTACCCCTACATGCCTAAGAACTTGAAGAAGATCAAGATACTTCTGCGGAACTACAAGCTGACAGACGACATTGGATTCAGGTTCTCAGCAAGATGGTGGAACGAATGGCCGCTCACGGCCGACAAGTATGCAAGCTGGCTTGCAGCGACGCCCGGCAAATGCGTTAACATTTTTCCAGACTACGAAACCTTCGGGGAACATCATTGGCCTGAAACAGGCATCCACGAATTCCTGAGACACCTACCGAGCGAAATTCTGAAATGGTGGAACCTCCACATGGCGACCCCGTCAGAAGTCGTGGAAGAATACCCTTCCGCAGGCGAAATCGACGTACCCGAACTCGGCGGAACAGTCTCATGGGCAGATCTTGAACGCGATGCGAGCTGCTGGCTCGGAAACACGATGCAATGGGCCTACTATACGACCTTGAGGCGCCTCGAACCTCTCGTCAAAGAGACAGAGGACGAAGAATTTCTGAAAATCTGGCGTAACTTCCAAACGAGCGACCATCTCTACTACATGTTCACAGCGGGCGGAACACCAGGCGAAGTGCACTCATATTTCAGCCCGTTCGGCACACCCGTAGACGCCTTCGTAACAGCACAAGCAGCAATTCTGGACTTCGAGAACAGGGTAAGACTCGCCGCAATTGTTGCGGATGAACCTTTTCTGTTTTACACAGGCTCCGGGGAAAGATACTACACGGGAACAACGGCTTGGAGCTTGAAAGGATTCCTAATAGCTCTTCAGAAAATAAGCATAAAATCGCTAGAGTTTCACAATGACCGCGGCGATTTTGAAAAGTGGGCTGAAAAATCACTCCAAGACGAACTGTTGGGACGAGCATTGAAGAAGGAAAAACTCGTGCGATTGAAGGGAGAAACCCTTAGAAACTTGATGATCAAGGCCGTCAAAAAAAGACTGAACAGTCTGAGCGCCCAGATGCAGTCAGCAACCAGATATTTCTGATCTAAATTCGGGTATGCCTTTATAAGAAAAACGCGATAAGAGTACTGTTCAAGCTGTTTGAAAGGTGAGACAATGAGAGAAGAGCTTCCGCTCTCCGAAAAAATCCTGCAAGCGCTGCACAACCTTTGTGCAACAGCGCCAGACCTGGCGAGAACAAGTGAAGAACTCGCCCAGATTCTGCAGATTGACAAAAACGAATTAGAAAGAATTCTTGACGATTACAAGCGGGAAGGCTTTTCAGAAAGCTTCACAGACAACGAAGGCAAGAAACGGTATTATTTGACTGGAAGCGGCATAATAAAGATCTGCGCGATTTTTACATAGTGAACGCCTGATGCAAGTCATAATCTTCTCATGGGAGTATCCGCCCAGAATCATCGGCCAACTTGCAAATTACGTGGAACAACTTGCAGTACAGCTTCTCAAAAGCAATGAGAAGACCTGGGTAGTTACCTATCACGACTTTCTAACAGGAGAATACGAGGGCACGGAAGGCGTCAAAACAGTCAGAGTCACCAACCCTGTTCGCACACACATCGGCGTCCTCACATGGGTCTTGACACTCAACCAAGAGGTCGAAAGAGTAGCAGCTAACATATATTACACCGCGGGAAAACAAATCGACTTGATAGACGTGCATGAATGGCACTTCATACCAGCGGCGGTCACTCTCAAGAAGGCACTTGATATACCGTACGTTTATTCGGTGGAAAGCTTGGAAGAGCATCGCTCTCATGGAGCAAACTCGCCCTTTAACATGTCAATCGAAAGCATCGAGCGGCTGGGAACGTACGAAGCAGGAAAAGTACTTACAAAATCTGAATGGATGCGAGATGAAATAATCAGAAGCCACAAGGTACCAGAAGACAGGATAAGAGTGGTCTCACCAACATCTGCGAGTTGGCTGAAAGAAATTCTGGAAACCTACAAGAACGTTGCGGAGGGCAGAGCTCAGAAATGAGCCGAGACCTATCTGTCATGATGCTCACCTGGGAGTTTCCGCCCAGAATCATCGGTGGCATTTCACCTCACGTCTACAATCTGTCCAAAAGCCTTGCGCGAAACGGCGTCAAAGTCTACGTGGTGACATGTGATTTCCCCGGAGCACCCCAGCACGAAACCATCGAAGGCGTGGAAGTCTACCGAGTAGACTCTTACAAAAATCCAGCGCCCGACTTCGCAACGTGGGTGTACCTTATGAACGTAAATATGCAAAAAGAAGCAGCTGCCCTCGCCCGGAGCCTAGGCGGAAAAATCGATATTTTTCACGCACACGACTGGCTCGTTGCCACTGCAGGGATTGGCCTGAAACACGTCTTTAGAGAACCCTTCCTCGCCACGATGCACTCTACAGAAATCGGAAGAAGAAACGGTATACACTTTGACTATGAAAGGATGATCCATGAAACAGAAGCATGGCTTACGTATGAAGCGTGGAAAGTCATATGCTGTAGTGACTACATGGTTTCACATGTCCGATGGGCTTTCGGACTTCCTCCTGACAAGCTGATCATGATTTCCAACGGCGTGAACGCAGAAGCTTTCGCGAAGTACGAAAACGAAGATCTGAGCCAGTTCCGAAGCAAGTTCGCGTTACCAGAAGAGAAAATTGTCCTGTTCGTTGGAAGACTGGTTTATGAAAAAGGAGTACACGTATTCGTCAACGCCGCGCCAAAAGTTCTGGAGAAAGAAAACGCGAAATTCATTATCGTCGGCAACGGTTACATGAAGGACCAACTTTCAAGCGTTGTCAAAGCCTTGGGCCTCGCTCACAAGGTTCTGTTCACAGGATTCGTGGATGATGAAACGCTTAGGAAGCTGCAAAAGTGCGCCGATGTCTCCGTCGTGCCGTCACTTTTTGAACCCTTTGGCATCGTAGCTCTCGAAGCGATGGCAGCTAAGAGCCCAGTTGTGGTTTCAGACGCTGGCGGACTTCCAGAAATAGTCGATCATGACGTAGACGGCGTCAGAACTTACGCGGGGAATCCCGAATCACTCGCTTGGGGGATAACAAGAGTGTTGGCTGACGACGCCTACGCAAACCGGCTAAGACAAAATGCCCTCAAGAAAATCCGAGAAAAATACAACTGGAATCAAATAGCTCAACAGACAAAAAGCATCTACGAGGCCGTATTGAACGACTATTCAAAGAGCTTCTGGGCTCAAAAAGGTCAAGAAAGCCCAGCGGAAAAAGCTACGGATAAGTCAGCTTAATGGCCTTATTTTCACAAGCGTCCACACATTTCATACAGTAGATGCATTCCGAGTCGCTGAATTTTTCCCAAGGCAGATCCAATATTGGAACCCGAGTCGGACAAACCTGAACACAAGCTCCGCAACCCGCTTTTTCGCACTTAAAAGGTTCTCTGCGTAAACCAATGAAGCTAAACCTGTTCATAATCGCCATGAAAGCACCGTGTGGACAGAAATACCTGCACCAACTCCGCGGGACATAAGCTGCGAAAACCAGAACACCGACCATGATCGCTATTTGGATCCAGAAAAGCGGTGACAAAGACGAAAAACCGGCAAAGAAATCAAAATTGGGTTGTACGACCGCAAAGCGGAAATCATGAATCATTCTCGGTAAGGTTGCAAACAGAGTCTCTGAAGGACTCAGAATCGTGAACGGTGCGATGGCAAAAATGCCTAGAGCCGTCTGATAACCGGCCGCCCGTCCCAGGACTTGTGCGGCAGAAAAAGTCATGCTGATAAACAGTACGATACCTAAGATGGCGTATTTCACGTAAATCATCGAATGATGAGTCCTCACCGACACGTCGGTTTGCTTCCGCCTGACAAAGCCAAGCAAATCCTGGATAAGACCGAACGGGCAGATCCAACCACAAAGCGCTTTCCCAATCAATATGCCTACGATTAGAAACGAGGCTAGGGCAAGCCATGGAAAAACGGCTGTGGCATTCCATCCGCTGAGCATCAACTGAATTGCTGTGAAAGCGTCGCCGGAAACGTTTGTCTTGAGACCCCACGTCCATAGAACGGGAAACAAGAGCGGGAGTACGCCCAAGTTGAATATTGCAGCGCTGAAGAATATGAATGAAAGCAGTTGGATTATTCTTCGAGGCGTGTTGTACTTCAACAACCTTCGCTTGAATTCTTCTCCGCTCAATATTTCGCCTTCTCCATGCGTTTAATAAAGGTCTGAGTTATTTATTTTCCTATGGCTTTAACGTTTTCCACGAGAACCACGGATCGATCGATCGCTATTGATAAAATGGTTTGTTCCAGTTAAGTCAAGATAGCTAATTGTACAGCTCTTGATACGCTTGTCGTAGCCCAAAATCACCTTGTTCGCTCTTTAGGCGGTGTTTATTTTGTCTTCAACAGGGATTTTTGACGGTCTTTCCCAGGCTTCAACACGACCTCATCCTCAACAGTCTCGGTCGGAACCAGTTTTATCGGCGATTGCCGCCGAGCACTTGCAGCCTTCGCCATCCTACACGCGTCTGTAACAGCACTGGTCAACGTTTCAACGTCCAAGGCCCCTACAGAAGCAAAACCCCATGTGCCCTTCATGAGAACGCGTAACGCCGCGCCGTTTTCAAGTCCCTGTTTGGCTGCTTCAACTCGGCCTTCCTTCAGAGTGACCATGCTTTTGGAGAGTTTCTGACCGCGAACTTCAACATATTCCGCACCGAGCTCTACGGCAGCATCAACGACCTTGCCTAACACTTCCTTCAAACGCAGTTCACCCTTCCAATATTTGCGTGCAAGCTTTGAAAGGGATGACTTCAGAAGCAGCATTATAAAATGGTTATGGTTCCGCTTCCAACTCGCGCGGAAAACGAAATTGTTAAAGAAGTCGGCGGGTGAAAGGTGAAACTTGTTCAAGCTTTGCGCATGTACAGTTTCATTTGACTGACAAAGTTGCAGTCATCATCAATCTTTGGTGGTTCCAACTTGCGCAACGAGCCATAACTTGAGGCTATGTCTCCCAAGATTTTCTTTTCGATAACATAGGCGCCGGATCTCAGGAAATCTTCGAGTCCTTGTGCAAACACATCGATTTTCTTGCACATTTCATTGCGCTTGACGCCGTAGTGGCGTTCCAAATGCCTGTATATGAGAAGAGTGGCTTCCTTCCCGAATACTTGGTTCAAGACTCGATCGACTACTTTTGCGACTTGCTCGTCAGCGTTGTTTGTTTTTCGCACTATTGTTTCCGTTGTCATTTGGGGACACTGATACATCTTGTCTATTACGACTTAATAAGCCTTCGCGCATACCTGCACAGCATATCTACAACAAAATCATGGAAGAAAGCCTAAGAAGTGAAATCGGTAAGATTCATCTGTTGAACTCTTTTCGGCAGATCTTTGTCTCTCACCTGTTCCGGGAAGATTATAAGCTGGCCATAGACACCGTCGTAACCAGGCAAAACTTTGGCCTTCTCATCACGAACCCTGACAATCGCTTCGGCAACCTCGTCCCCTGCAACCGCGCTTAATGCATCTTTCGAAGCGTCAATAAGAACCGAATACTCATCGCCAAATCTCTCAACAAGAGGATTGTAAACACTCCACACTTTCTGCACAGAAGGAGAATCAACACCTAAGACTGTCGCTATGATTTCAGAAAGCGGAAGCAAATGCACAAACCCGATAGCACTTTCAGGCCTAAACCCCGCAGGACGATCAGCCAACTCTCCAACCCGCTGCTCAACGCCCTTCGTAAGTTTACGACGGCACACTGGACAGATGTTCCCAAGCTTTTCCGCTCCTCGCGGAGAAAGCGAAACGTTACAGTTCCTGTGGCCAGTCCAATGATACTTGCCGTACGCAGGGTCCGTTTCAATCGTGAATTTGAAACGGTTCCGATCTTTCAAACGAATAGCCTCAATGACTTCGCCGTAGCTGGGTCTTTCAAGCTCGAAAACGTTGGCCTCTCTTCCGATGCGCCAAGGCCAGAAACTGTGACTATCGCTGTTTGAAACCAAGACAAAGCGGTCGAGCTTGCTCAAACGCCAGTTCATAGGCGGGTCTGACGAAAGCCCGGTTTCCAAGGCATAAATGTGCCTCGTCATGTCTTGGTAACACTCTTCGATACTGTCGAAACCGCTGAAGGCACCGAAGAGACTGAACCAAGGCGTCCAAGCATGAGCCGGAAAAACCATGTTCTCGCTGGAAGCCTGCATTACTTCTTCAACCAGATGTGCTGCATTCATGCTCAATGTTGGCCTGCCGTCTGATGCCAAATCCCCGTATCTTGCTAGTCTATCGTTTATTTGGGTTGCAGTTTCCAGGTTTGGGGTCAAAATGACATGATGAACCTTCTTTGCCTCGTTCTCGTAAGTAAATATCGTGCTGACTTCCGTCGTAACCATGAAATGCACACGCGAGACCGCGTCCTTCTTAAGCTTGTACAGACTTTCCTCAGGTTCCAAAACAAGACTTTCACCTAGCTCTTTGATCCACTTAGGATGCGTAAAGTCACCAGTGCCCACAAGGTTCAGACCCTTGATCTTTGCAAAACGAGCGATCTCCTCAACACACATTCTTTCGCTCGTGGCCCGACTATAACGACTATGAAGGTGCAGGTCAGCTATCACTCTCACTTTTCTATGACTTTCATCCTTGCCTTCAGAAAAATGATACCCTGCCTCGGCTACGCACATACTTCAGCTTCACTTCAAATAGCGCTCCTATGTTTTTTTGCGCTTTTATTATTTTAGTGCTGAGCGCTCTATTCCTCTCCTTGGCCGTTGCCAGCTTAAGGAGGACAGGGTTAAAGACGTATTTAAGGATGAACAGACGTATGTTCTGACCCAGTAGCGGTTGTGTTAGACCTTGTTGAATGTAGCGTCTCTTGAGCAAGTGATTTCAAAAGCAAAGGAATTGGCCGCAGATAAATTAGCTAGTGGAATTGATGCCGACGAATTCATAGAAATTGGAAATGCTGACGGCTTCAAAATGTACATTACGGCAGGGAAAACCCTCCATAATTCACCATATCCTCTGCATGGAAATCCAAGGGGATGTTTTCATGTTGTTGCTTGAAGGAGAAATCGAATTCGTGTTTGAGAGTGGAGAAAGGCAAGTCGTGAAATCGGGGGAGTGTTTTGTTTTGCCAAAGCACTTGAAACATCTATGCATCTTCAGGAAACTCACAATCACTGTTGAAGGAGTATTCGAAAAAGGATTCTGAACTGGGAACTTTCCATTCCTGCAAACAGAACTAGTAATTCCGTTTCCCTGCAATCCCATTCTTCTACCGTTCAAAGCTTTTGAGCCTGCAACGATGATTGAAGGAACATTCAATCTTGCAATGGCCATCAGCATGCCCGCCACTATCCTGATCGATCGCGCTCCTGCGTCAATGTAGATTGTGAAAATGAGGTTTCGAGCAAGCCATGAGAGGTGCACGAGTCAACGATTTAAGGTGGAGGTGGCGGAGGCGGAGGAGCTGGGGTCCTCGTTTTTTGCTCGGGAAGGCTTTCAAGGAAGTTTCGGAAGTTGAAGTGGCCGCCTAGTATGTCTCGCAGTATTAGAGCGAAAATTGGGAAAACGATTATTGCGGTTAAGAATGCGACTAAAGCGATGCTTGATTGAATCGCGAAGCCCAACCCGAGTGAAAGGCTGTTCCAACAGATGTGGTTGAGGTATGCTATGCCCAAAAAAAGCAAGGGAAAGGTGAGCGGCGCGTTCATGATTTTGGATCTCTTGGCTGCCAACGTGAAGATTCCGATGCCGACGAATGCAGACCAGAGAGGGTGTAGAAGCGGAGTGATGAGAATTCTGGTTGCAACTGCTTCGCCGTTTCCGGCCAACGCAAAGGGAATGATGTAGGCCACTAGGCTTTCGGCTACTCCGAAACCTAATCCTGATGCGGCCCCAAGCGCTGCTCCGTAGCGGCGACTGGGCATGGCGCGCCAAACGTAAAAAGCAACGATAAACATGCTGATCGCTTTGACCGGTTCTTCTATCAACGGCGCGATTACTGTTATCAAAGCTATGCTAGGGGGAATTGGATATTCTATGGCAAACGCGATGAGAAATCCGGCGGTGGCTGAGAATATTAAGGCTATGAGAAGACCGAACCGGACGCTTCTCCTGGGTCCAGAGTGAAGCGTCTGTTGCTCCAAGCCGTCTAAACGCGAAGTGATTCTTGGGAAGAAGTTGCTTTTTGGACCATGGAAGCCTCTCTCCTTGGGACTGCTTGGCGGCGGTGGAGGTGGTGGATATTGTTCCTGAGTCATTCAGCTCGTCCAAGGGGTATGAAAGGAATGCTTCTTAAGACTTTTGCACTCTTAGTCTCGCGAAAAAGGAGCAGCGCCGCGCTCATTTCATGCACCTCCGTTTCTCGTTAGAGGAAGGAAGCGTGAGTTGAGAAAATCAACTAGGTTTGGGTTTGGGATAAAACTTTACCCCCACACACAGATCGATCTCGATCTCTAAAGGTAAGGGGTCTTGAAGTGTCTTTAGCCGAGGAAAAAAGACAAGCCCTTGTTTATTCCCGAAACTTCATGAGAAAGATATATTATTAAAACGAAGGTAGCTTGCTGGTCTATTTGTTCATGTATTTGCTGACCCTCAGGAGTTTCCATCTTCCCAATAAGTCTTTTTTGTAATAGTGAAGTAGACCACAATTCTGGCACTTCATAATTCTTGTGCCTTTCTCAATATCTAGTTCAGCTAACTCCAGCAATCCACCGCAGTCGTAGCATTCCCCAGTATGTCGTCTTTCTATTTCGTCAGTCACTTTTGAGCCTATTCCTGATGTATTTCACTAATATTATACGTATCAATAGCCCTTTCTCTTGAGAGCATCAATCAATGGACTCAGACATCTTCTGACAAAGGCTCTCATTTTTCCGCTTCGGGAAATTACGTCTGCAATTGGAGGGCTAGTTGAGTAGTAGAGGTCAGTTATTCTTCTTCCTACGGGATTACACTCCAACTCGGAGTCCCTGAAGCCTCTTAGTACATCAAGTTCAGTGGCCATTGGTGTTCCGTATGCTGCAGTTGCAATGAAACATGCGGAATACTGTACTTGCATTCTGCATGTAGGGCACACTCCCACTCCTGTGAAATGGCAACGTGGACAGGTTCCGATGTTCTTGTTGACGGGGGTCAAATTTGCTTGGCATTGAGGACAAATCATGGCGACAGTCTTATGGCAATTGGGACATGTTATCTTGGCCATTCAAACCACCAATTCGACAATTGGTTAAAGAGAATGGTTCAGTATTTCTTGGGCGAACTTGATATAAAGTTTGTCATAAGCGTAAGGGTGTCAAGCTACTATTCGACCTGAGCCTCCACATCTTGAACATTTTCCCGTCCCGTCGCAACTCCAACATTTTCCACTTCCTTTGCATAGGCCACACGGAACATTCCCGATTTTTCCAGTCCCTGCACAAGCTGGGCATCTCCCTGTTCCATAGCATGTGTAGACCATTGTTCCAAAGGTGTCCTCATGAGGCAAGCATTTTCCCGTACCATCACATTGTCGACATGGGACCGCTATCTCTGTCTTCACTTCCTTGTCAATTATTATTTGTGTCCCACAATAGGTACAATATGCCTTCTTGAGGTCATCGGGAAGCTGAAGTTTTGCACCACACTGTGGACAAACAGCAGGAACTAATTTAACCATACAGATAAGTACATTCAATTCTCTTTAAGAGTTTGGCGTTCTCAGGGAGCGCTAGTGTGCAGAAGGGTATTAGGGGGAGTCGTATTATCGTTTCTTTGGCTGAGTGACCTTTTATTCTCCCCTTCCTTGAGGAAGGGGGCACTATTATCGTCTTTATTGGGGATTGGGGAACATAGCCTGCCCTCCTCATGCCTTATTTCGATCGATCGAAGCAGTAAACAATAGAATCCGAGCAACTCGATACTCGTGCCACAAGAAATAGGAGACTAAAGGATAAAACAATAGCAAGACGACGAGCAAGGTGATCAATCTTAGAAAGAGGAAGAACCCAAACGGTTCAGGAGGGAGAGCTAGACTTGGCGTAGGTGTTAGACGCGTGTTGAGTGACACCAAAACAATCGGCAAGAAGTAGGTAACGCTAAGGGACAATAGACTGCATGCATGCAAATGGATTAAGAAGCACTCCAGCCATAGCTACCCTAGCAACGGACAAGCGTATATAGCAACCACAATCCTTTCAGGAGAAAAGCTCCAATTGATTCTCGAAAGTGCGTGTCGCGGGACGCGCTTTGCACTAACCAATCTCGCGAAGAAGTGTGACTTTCGACCAGGAGATCTTTTTGACAGTAACACCTCAGGTTGTGGAGGACACTCATTTCCTATTCCTTCCCTATCCTTTGAAGGAATTCAACAAGTTTGGAGCGCAAGCGTAGACTAGATGTTCTTGAACCGCATGCACCGCGATGACTATGCGATGCCCTCGTATAAAAGCAATTGCTGGGATGATCCGAATGGCTAGATTATGTGCAGTTCCTTTCCGATCTTTTCAAACGCGCCAATTGCAAAGTCCAAGTCCTTCCGAGTCAGAGCAGCATTCATGATCGTTCTTATCCGTGCCTTGTCTCTCGCAACCATCGGAAAAACGATAGGCAAAGCGAACACGCCTTCCTCGAAAAGCCTTGCACTCAGCTTCTTAGCAACCCCACTCTCACCCACGATAATAGGCGTGATCGGTGTCTCACTCCTGCCAATGTTGAAGTCCAGATCCTTCATAGCCTTCTTGAAATACCGAGTGCGATCCCACAAAGTCCGCACGTGCTGCGGCTCCTTCTCCAAAACGTCAACAGCAGCAATGCATGCAGCAGCAACCGCAGGCGGATGTGAACCGCTCAGCAACCAAGTTCTAGACTTGTTGTAAGCAAAATCAACCAAGTCCTTGGACCCAGAAACATGCCCGCCAACTACACCGAAGGCCTTGGAAAACGTGCCCATTTCCACGTGAACCTTGTCCCGAGTAAGCTTGAAATGCGAAACAATACCCCTCCCACCTTCGCCCAAAACACCTTCACCGTGCGCATCATCAACATAAACCATTGCCCCATGCTCAGCCGCCAGCTTAGCTACGCCGTCCAGAGGCGCAATGTCACCGTCCATCGAGAAGACACCGTCGGTTATTATCAAAATGCGTCTGTACGGCGGCAAATGTTTCTCAGCCTCACCTAAAACACGTTGCAAATCCAGCACGTCTGAATGCTTGTAAACCGCTCTCTCCGCATGCGCAAGCCGAACACCATCGATAATACTGCCGTGATTAAGCTCATCACTTATTACCAAATCCTCCTTGCCAACCAACTGCGGAATCAAACCTGCGTTAGCCGCAAAACCGGTCTGATAAACCAGCGAAGCATCTGCATGCTTAAACTTCGCCAACCGCTTCTCAAGCTCAACGTGAATATCCATCGTTCCGGCAATTGGACGCACAGAACCAGAACCAGCACCGTGAGTCTCAACGGCCTTAATCGCCGCTTCCTTCAACTTCGGATGATTACTCAAACTCAAGTAATTGTTGGAACAAAACATCAGCACCTTTTTCCCGTCAACCACACACCACGGAGTGCTAGGACCCTGTAAGACTCGAATTCTCCAGTCGAGCTCACTCTTCACCAATTCCTGATACTCTTCACGCAAAAACGACGTAGGATTACGCATACCTCTCATACCTCTTTTTCCCTATCTTCAAACTCTTTCACTTAACTCTTTCTCGTTCACAGATGCCTTTTCAAAGTTTGCCCTCAGCGAAACGTTTCGACAGCTTACCAATCATATCCTTCGTCATCGAAGCCAAATCATACGCGGGCTTCCAACCCCACTCTGTGTGCGCGACGCTGTCGTCAATTGACATCGGCCAAGAATCCGCAATCTTCTGCCTGAAATCCGGCTTGTAATCACATTTAAACCTTGGAATGTACTTCTTGATCTCAGTGGCCAGCTCGCCCGCGGAAAAGCTCATTCCAGCCACGTTGTAACCGTCATGACGCTCAATCTTCGACAAATCAGCCTCCATCAGATCAACAGTGGCCTTGATGCAGTCAGGCATGTACATCATCGGCAAAACAGTGTCCTCCCGGACAAAACACGTGTACCGCTTACTCTTTATCGCCTCATAAAAAATGGCCACCGCATAATCCGTCGTACCGCCACCCGGAAGAACCTCACTGCTTATTATGCCGGGATACCGCACACTCCGCACGTCCACTCCGTACTTCAAGAAATAGTAATTGCAGAGCAACTCGCCAGCAACCTTCGTCACCCCGTACATCGTGCCAGGAATCAAAACCGTCTCCTGAGGAGTCTTGACACGCGGCGCCGTCGGACCGAAAGCAGCAATCGAACTCGGCCAAAAAACCCTCAAAAGCCTACGCTCCCTCGCAATCTCAAGTACATTGTAAAGACTACCCATATTCACCTTCCAAGCAAGCTGCGGATTCTGTTCGCCAGTAACTGAAAGAACCGCCGCCAAATGATAAACCGTGTCCACACTATGCTTCTCCACAATCTTCTCGACA
>Ga0315268_10001912_pt1 | contig 23901 bp, 31 predicted proteins | sample C1_top_MG_FD_204535 | JGI IMG/M metagenome (GOLD analysis project Ga0315268, IMG submission 204535) | Sediment microbial communities from Yellowstone Lake, YNP, Wyoming, USA - C1_top | ecosystem: Environmental > Aquatic > Freshwater > Lake > Sediment | place: USA: Wyoming | collected 2017-08-01
CGCCAAAACCAAGCGTGGCGGGTGGGTCAACATTTATCCGGGGATGCTCGGATATCCGGGGATTCTCGCAGGCGGCATAGTCTATCCCACGAAGGACAGAGCCAATCAATCGGCCCGGACGGACCGCGTAGACTGTGTATGGGTTGAGTGGGAGGAATAATGAATAAACTTATCCGGGCACTGTTAATACGGATAACTGATCTCGAACGTCAGCTCTCCGACGCCTGCCAACAGCGAGACCGGGCGATCAGTAACCACATGGGAGCGGTTGAAGAGCTGGCCGAAGCACGTAAAGCAATCGTCGAGGCCGACGAGATTATGCAGCTGGGCGAAAAACTGGATGCAATGCGGGTGGCTGAGATCGAGGGCATGAGGCCGGTGCTGGACGATTCAAACAGGCGCATAATTGCGGGGCGCCAACGGCGATAGATAGGGGAGGGCGGTCAACCCTCCGTGAACAGTGACTTGAGATAGGGGCATAAAACCATGTCAACACACAACGCCAATAACGAACGAATCAAGCGCCGGTATTTCACCTATCTGAAGGAAGCGAAGCGTCTTAGCGAGCCGACGGTGGACGCGGTGGCGAAGGCGCTGGATCGCTTCGAGGTGGATACCAAGCACCGTGATTTTAAGGCATTCCACTTCGAGCAGGCAGTCGCATTCAAGAAACACCTTGCCGAGCAAAGGGGGCAGCGTTCCGGGGAAAAGCTGAGCAAGGCGACCTTGCACGCGACGCTCGCGGACCTCAAGCGGTTTTTTCAATGGCTGGCGGGGCAACCAGGCTACAAATCCCGTCTCCAGTATTCCGACGCCGACTATTTCAATCTGTCTGACAAGGACACGCGCATTGCCACGGCCCGACGCGAACAGAAGGCGCCGACCTTGGAACAGGCGAAAAACGTCATCGCCCAAATGCCAGCCGATAGCGAGATTGATCGCCGGAATCGTGCCCTCATCGCGTTCACGCTCCTCACCGGCGCACGCGACGGTGCTATCGCCTCGATGAAGCTGAAGCACGTCGATTTAGTCGAGGGCAGTGTCTATCAAGATGCTCGCGACGTGCGCACGAAGTACAGCAAAACCTTCACCACCTACTTTTTTCCGGTCGGGGACGAGATTCGCCAGATCGTGGCGGAGTGGGTGAAGTACTTGCGCGAGGAGCAGCTTTGGGGCAATGACGACCCGCTGTTCCCAGCGACCCGCATTGCGCTGGGGGTGACCCGCCAATTTGAGGCAGCCGGGCTCACGCGGGACCACTGGAGCACCGCCACGCCCATTCGCACGATATTTCGCGACGCCTTCGCCAGCGCCGACCTGCCGTATTTTAACCCGCATAGCTTTAGAAACACGCTTGTGCGGCTCGGGGAGGGGCTCTGCCAGACCCCGGAGCAGTTTAAGGCGTGGAGCCAGAACCTTGGGCATGAGGGAGTGCTGACGACCTTCCGTTCGTCGGAAAGTTAGGCTAGGTAGTTGACTACCTAGCCTAACTGTGGATAATGGAGTTATCTGATCGACGATCAGACCGACACCAGCCGGTAGCCTGGTGAGGAAATCAAAATGAACGCCATTATTGAATCTGCCCGTAATCTCGCTATCCAGTTCGCTGCTGAACTCAACAGTCAGGCTGTTGAGGCCCAGAATTGGTCCCCACTCACAGAAAATGACGACCTGCCGGAGTTCGATCTTTTCCAATTGTTTCCCGACCAGGAAGCGGCGCGCCTCTATTAGGTGCTTGACTCCCTAGCGGTTTTGGTGGATAATCTGTCCGTAGATTAACAAGGAGGAGAAAAATATGAACCGCGCAGAAAAAGCAAAACTGCTTAAGTCCTTGGTCACCAAGCCAGTCGTCGAAGCCGCCCCGGCACAGCGCAAAGCTGTCAAAACCTTTGAAATCGACGGCGAGCAGATTCCTATCGAAGCAGAACGTCCTGACCCGAAATACCGGAACGAAGCTCACGTTCAAGCAAACCGAGACTGGCTGCGCCAAGCCCGCGCGAGCGCGGAACGCAACGACGACTAAATTGTTAAAAGGAGATAAAAGTGAACACCCAAGAAGCACAAGAGCAAGCCGTCAAGAGACTCGGTAGCAACGGATACGCAGAAATAATTGGGAGCGACAAAACATGCGTGCTCGGAACGCGAGACGGAAGAATCCACGGTTACGGCCCCACCTTCGATCAAGCATTCCAAATGCTTGATCTCGCCAGAGCACTGGGAGCCTCGTGAACGACAACGTAACCATCAGCACCTTCCAACTTTTTCCGGATGCCGAGTCGGCGCGCCTCTATTTGGAGGCGCGCCTCTGGCCAAACGGTGTCCGGTGCCCGATCTGCTCTAGAGGTGAGCGCATCGGAGTACGCAAGGGCGGCTACTACCGCTGCAATTCCTGCCGCGAGGATTTCACCGTCCGCACCGGAACAACTTTTGAACGGTCGCATGTGCCGCTGCACAAATGGCTCTACGCGATGTATCTGCTTGTCACTGCGCGCAAAAGCATCAGTTCCATCCAGCTCAGCAAAGTGATCGGCGTCACGCAGAAATCCGCGTGGTTCGTTCTGCGTCGCCTGCGCGAGGCGTGCGGTGATGATCTCACGCAGTTGCGGGGCATCGTCGAAATTGAAGAAACCTATATCGTCGGCAAGGAGGCCAACAAACACGAAGAAAAAAAACTCAAGGCCGGGCGCGGCGCAGTCGGTCAAGGCTCTCACGCAATGAGCGGGAAGCCGCCCGTCGTCCTCGACCGGATTGTAGACAAGGTGCTGGCCTATCGACCGAAGCCGAAGTCCAAACCCGCGAAGAAGCGGGCGCGGCGGAAAAAGAAAGCTCAGAGGGAGTCGTCTATATAATTCCCAGTTATATAGACGACTCCATACCGTTCGTCGGCTGGTGTTGCAATATCAGTGCAACAGCGTATATTTGCAGCATGGGCAGCGAGATACGCCACCCACCTGATCCCCTCCAGGAGCGAGGCGGAGCTAAGACAGGAGCAACAAGTCATGATCGCGCTTACCTACGACTACCCACAAGATGGCGGTTACGCCGATACAGTGGCCAGTCTGCCCGATGGGCGCAGACTGTGGATCAACACGCAATACAACCAGGTGCTGGCCAGGCACGCTGACGGATGCCCAAGGGCCATTGCTCTGATAGCGCCCCCAATGTCTGTGCCGAGGGCGCACGGCGCGCTGCCGCGCAATGCACCTGCGGGTCTCTCGATAATATTATCGAGGCAGACGTGCTGGCCGACGCCGCAATTAACGGCAAATTCGGCGCGCGCCCAATCAAGCGATCCGCTCCGGCTGCTACGGAGCCGGTAGTACATGGCTTTGGCTGGTGCAAAAAGTGCCAGTCTTACTGTTATGGCGATTGCCAGTCCAACTAATTAACGGCGGAAACTACCGCCAAGCCCATTTGCTCGGGCAGTGAGCAAGCAGGATTCCGGCACTGCGAGCCGGGAGGATGGAAAATGCGTAGCACTATCATCATCAGCAAGCGTGGCGAGGGCTATATCAGCAGCGTAACCGGTAAGTTTGGCGGCGGCCACCATGGTGCCCGCGCCGGACTCACCCCCTACGAGGCAGTGGCGACCGCGGCGCGCTATATGATCGAGTACGCGCAGAGCAATCCGGATGGCGGAGAGCTGATGGCGCCCATCGAGGTAATGGATCTGGTGCCGTCGCACCTGCGAAACATCGCGGCGCAGGCCGAACCCGCATGACTAGTGGACGGCCTCTCGATCAACGCCGCCGCGCGCGGGGCCGGTATCAGCCCGAGCGTTGATTACCAATTCGCCCAAACCCGCGCCCCGCCGAACCACCGCCCCGAGCTATCCACCGTCCCGGTCAGCCCGGCGTGCAGGCTCCTGATCTGTACCAGCTCTAGCGACCCGTCAAATCTTGCGGCTGTACCGAGATCGCTGAACCCGTAGGATATACCGGCCTCGCGCCGACGGTTAAACGCGATCCACGGTAACGGCTCTTGTGAGGTGTATAGCTCCGTCACACCGTTATCCTTGAGCACCGCCGTTTCTGTGGTCACATGCGCGGATGGCGCTATGCGGGTTTTCGCCAGCACATTGCCCGGTATGGTCTTGTCCTTGTAGGCGATCACGTCCCTGCACTTGAGGGTTTCGGGTTTTCCCAGATCGACAGTTGTTGCGATCTGGGCCGGCACCTGACGCTTGAGCGTGACCCCGGCGCAGATTATAGCCGCGGTCAAAATCCCGGCAATGTACGCTATGGTTAATTTTTTGATCATCAGAGCACCCACAGGATAAGACCGGCCATAAAGCCCCGGATGTATTCCATCAGCGCCCAGGCATCATCCCCGGCTTTTCTGAACAGATGCACGGCGAGATAGGGAGCCAACGGAAACGCTACGGCAAACGCTAAGGTTATCTTGATTGCGGCCACAACATCGAGAGCAGCCAGAGAACAAATACCAATGAGAGCGCCACGCACAGCAAGGGCCAGCCAAGGATTAAATTTAAGAGTCGTACCGATCTGCCACGGCGCATACTTTCCGCTGTTCCTTCCAGTGATGGCATAGCCGATGGCTTGGCCCCAGCCGAAGACGTTATAGCTGATAGCTACAGCGGCCACGATGATAGGCGCCCGCCAATCGATGTAATGTTTGGTCAGGATGGAGACGCAGGCACCGAGTCCGATAAGCGCAATGATCTTTGGAATGCCGCGTGGATCGCCACGCTGCCGATCGAGCCATGCCATAAACGGAATCAGGAGTAGTGTGAGGGCGGCGATCATTTGGACAGCCAATCTTTGACCTTCGGCACCACATCCGTCCAGATCAGTTTAAGGCTGATCGGGATCGCCGCCAGAGCAGCGCCCCTCAGGTGGTCAACGTTGATCCCCGTCAGGTTGTCGAAGAAACTTCCGGTGTAAATCGTGGCGTAGGTTCCGATAGTTGTAATCAGTCCGCGATAGCCAGTGAGTTTCTGATTCATCTTCTTTAGCCATTCCTTCATGATGTCTCCTAGGTGATGGTTATCCAGACTTCTTCCCCGTTCGCCCATGCAAGCTTTAGCTTCTGCATGAGAGAATTCCAAGCAAGTTTGGAATTCCTGATCCAGTTATCGGAACGCTCCTGACCAACCAAGACGCAGCCTTCCGTATCGTCAGCCGAGTTACCCCAGTGAATCTCGATCATCTGGAATTGAGGTACGTCGAGGATATGGGGAACATCGCAACTGTGTTTCGGAGACCAGTCGAGCTCTACTTTGTATCTGCCGCGAGGGATGGCGGATTGCCCGTAGACCTTTGCGCCGCCGTTCTCTAGCTTCCTGTCCCTGTCTTCGAGGGTGAAGCATTCATATACGTCGTCGACGAAGAGTGAGCCGGTAGTGCTGGTTTCGGTGAAGGTGTCGCGTACTAATTCAAGTTTCACTGCCGGAACTCGCTTCCGTGAGCCGTTACGGGGACATGTTGCCAACCATTAATAGATAAGACGAAATATATAAGAGCCACAACCAATGCTGCCGCTATGGTTCTCATGCTCCATCTGCCGAATTGAGTTGTTTTCTCCTCAAGATATTCTTTGAAGGCTTCCTTCATGGCGTCCTTAATGAACTGCTTTCTATCCTGTGCATCGCGACGATCTTCTGACATTTATTTCCCCAAAAGAAAAAGCCGCCCGGGGTCGGCTGGTTGAGTGTTGAAATCTGTTACCAGATGATGGCTTGGGCTGTGGCTATATCCGTGGCGGCGCGCACCTGTGCTTTGAGTGTTTGCAGATGCTGGAAAGCCGACCAGCCCTGACCTAGCATGACCTGCGCTAGGCCGGATAGTTGAACCAATGTCATTGGGACCTGGTTGTTCGTGGAGTCCACCCAATAGAATCCAATGGGAGCGGAGCCGGCGGAAGCAAACCCGGTCAGCGTCTTGGTAAGATTGTCCTGTGATATCGAGTCGGTCTGAAACATGGTTCCCATATACGCCACTGGCTGCGTAATAGCATTTATATATGACGCATAGAGAATCTGTGATCTATCTGCTTGCGTTGCGGCCAGCGCGGCGGCTGGAAGCATTGAGCTAGTGAGCATCGCGGCCGGCGTTCCAAGCGTCGTGATAACCTGCGCCCGACCAGTTGTCTGGTCATACCACGTCTCGCCGCGATGATCCGCCACGACCTGCCACGCGGAACCGGTCCACATCGCCCTCGATCCGGATGGCACGGCGGGAGGCGTTAGCGTTGTGGAATTTGGTGGCGCTGTATCAGTATCGTGACTTTCGGCCAGCTCGAACGTCAGAGGGTTGTAGGTGTAGTAGATCACGTCTTAATGAAAAACGCTTTTACGAGGAATGGCTGCATGTTGTTGTGCGCTGCTCCGCCGCCTTGAGCATTTACACCATTATAGGACGCGGTCAGATATCCAATATTTTGGCCAGATGTATAGCTGTAATTTCCTGAAGGATTTAAAACTGAGGGGGTGCCATCTCCAACCTGATATGCATGATCATGACTCGGCATCTCACTGATAGATAGAACGTGTGTTTCTTCACCGCCGCTGGAGCCAAGCGTCCGAGCCGTCAACCCTGATCCGGTGCCTGATCCGATGGACCCGCGCCCGCTGTGGCTGGGAACGTTGAACGTTGTGCTGCCATCACCGACGCCGAACGTCGTTCCGATTTTAGCGAATAGACCGGCATAGGTGGTCCGCGATACGGCGGCTCCGTTCTCGGCAAGCCAGCCGATTCCAGGAGAGCTATAGCCAGACTCCTTGCTGTCTCCGACCTGAAACTGCGGCGTGCGCGTGATGATCCAATTCCCCGCGCCAAGACTGGTGATCTCAACATCGAAGAAGCCGGGGACTATATAAGAGGTGTTCGAACCATCGATTGCATCAGAGCCATTCGGTGCAAGACTCACGGCACCGTGAGTTATGCTCTTGAATAACGCCTTTTTGCCAGCCGCGACAGTGCTACCGGCCGGCAGCGTGACCACGGCACCAGCTGTGACGTAGTACGATACCGGCTCGTAGTTGAAACCTGCTGCTGCAATTGCCATGTTCCCAGTGATCTGATTTAGTGTCGCCGTGCCGACCAGCCCGTTCAGTTCCGCGGACGATGCCTTGACGTTGCCGAGCATTTGGAAACCCGGTACGCGCAGGTCGTCGATCAGATTATTGGTGATCGTCGTCGTACTGGTCGCCACTCGCAGGCGAGCAACGGCAACCTTGTTAACGGGGATCGTCGGATCAGTCGGGCTGGCATTCTCCGTGCCAGCTGAGATGCCGTAGGCACCGGTCGTGCGGTCGATGTAAACGATGTCGTTGCGCGGGTTGGCAACGGGTGCCGTGATGGTCGCCGTTGTCTGCGTAGCGACGATAGTTGGGATGTTGCTCGCCGCCTGGTTGGTGTCGATCAGCAGCGCTCCAGCATCCAGTACGACGGTCATGTTCGGCGTCGCAGCCTGATGGCAGGCGAACGGATCGGTCATCGACCAAAATGCAAGCGTGTTTCCATCAATGCCGGCGCGATACGTGGCCGGGTCGTCTACGGTGTAATTCTGCGTGCGTGGTGTTGCGGTGCCCGCCATTGTTTATGCTCCTGTCGCTTCCCAGTTGATTGTTCCGGACACACCTGTTCCGCTGGAGTTCCAGAGGTAGGCGGTAAATCCGGTCGTGGTGATATTAGATATCGTGACGGTCAACGCGGTGTTAGAGACCGGTACGGCCTTCACGGCGTTGATGATGGCAAAGGCAGTCGGGAGAGTGATCGACGTGCCGGAAGCGCTGATGGCCGCTGTCCCGGACTGTACGATCGGCTGACCCACGTCGGCCACAATTTTGAATTGCGTGACGACTGCCGGAACGCCGCCCGGCGTTTCCTTTACCTGCCCCTTGATCTTCTGGAACTGCACTTGTCCGACCGTCCACGTGTAGTACACATTCGGGTCTGATCCAGTTGTCCAGTAGTCAATGTCGAACTCACTGGTTGGACTGCCCGACACACCGACGCCATCCACCAGGGTTTTAGTCGCCGATACGCGCAGGTTGGCGGCGGCATTCAGGTCATACTCTGGAGTCTGGTAAGTCGCTGTCGTCACCGGGTCCGGGCAGAAATTCAGGAAATCTTCCCAGCCCGTGGTATTGCTGCCCGGCACGGCGCTGCCGGATATCAATCCCGAGGTCGGCTCCGTCCAGCCGGTGCCGATGGAGATCGTAGAGGCGTTCTGTTTCGTCTCGGTGCCGGTCGCCGTGCTGACGTAGACGTTGTAGCCGGTTGCCTGTCCGGAGGCAGACGGTGACGTGACCGTCAATACGTTGTTCGCGGCGACTGCCAGCGAGGACTCGGCTGAGGCCAGCGTCTCTCCGCCCTGCGTGACGTAGGAAATCTTGACGTAGTATGTCGTTGCTCCCAGCGCACCGCCGGCCGCGCTGCCCAGCGTCGGGGCGGAAGGGGCAGACAGTACAGCGTAGTGCGAGCAAGCATATATGCTTTTTGGGCAGAGAGCGCCGGCCACGTTGTCCACGACAAATCCCGTCATGGTGCCAGGCCAGCCCGGCGACTGTTCGGCCGAGATGATCGTGGAATTCGGGTTTGTAACGGTGAGGTCGGCCAGTGCGAGCGTCGGCGACAACTGGTCGGCCACGTCGCGGGCGGCAATGGCGAACGTCCAGGAGCCAGGCGGCACGCCCGCGTTGGTCATCTCCGTACCCATGTTGGACACGGTTAGCAGAGACATCTGTGACAGCAGCGTCGAGCCGGACGGACCGTAGTAGACATCGTAGCCCTTTAGGGCGTAGTCCGTGACAGGCGCCCAAGTGAACACAACGGCCGTTGATGACTGCCTGACCGTGAAGCCTGTAACCGTTGGCGGCGGCGGAGGCATCGCGGCCGTGTAGGAATAGGCCGTCACATCCGCAATGGCCTGCTCGCTCTGTCCGAACTGATTGAAAGCCGTGCACTTGATCCAGAACGGCTTGCCAATCTGTGCCTTGTCGAGTGTGATTCGGAACACCTCATCCGGCGATAGGCGCACGAAGCGCGCGCCACCAGGGACCGACCCGATTGTCGTGCCGAATGCCCCGCGCCGCAGGTAGGACAGGCCGTACTGGTTGACGCCGATCAGCGTCGAGGTGGCGAAGTCGATAAGCTCACCCGTGCTTAGGTAGCAGAGCGTGCGATTGTTATCGGCGTCATCCTGCGTTCCTGAAAGGATCGTGCCGACCGATTCCGTCAGATCCACATTGAGCGTGTCTACAAGATCAGGATCTGGGTGCGCTGGGATCGAGTTCAAGCAACTACCGGTACGTGATGACCCGAGTTTTTTGTTGAGACGCGAATAAGTGGCGTTGTCCGTGGAGATGTAGACCGTGCAGCCGCCGAAGTTCGATGCACCGGACAGACCTACCCAGACCTCGAGCGCCCCACCAGTGAGCTGTGTTGGGGGCACCACGAATACCGGCGAATTGATAGCGGCGGGTGCAACGTTGTAATTGACGGCATATCCAGAGTTCGTGGTCGGCGCGTAGGCCGGCGCATGCGCTATACCCATATCCACCTGGATAGCCTGCACGTCCAGGTCTCCGGCGTCTGACTCGTCTACCTGGATGATTCGCGCCATCTGGCGTGTCAGGCCAAGATAACTGTCGGTTATCGTCACGAGGTCCATCGGTTCCAGCAGACATTTGGAGACGCCTAGCTTGAACTTGTAGAGATTTCGGACGTAGAGCTGCTGCTGCAACACGAGCTGCGCGAGGTTTCGCGCAGTCGCCGGGCTGGTGATGCAGTCTGACTTCTGAGTGGTCGTCTGGCGAAGGCCATAGCGATCAATGTCCGCCTGATCTTTGGCCTCAGCTATTGCGGTGTTATAGGCGTTGGTCGCGTCCATGTACTCAATCTGGACGCTGTTGTAGCAATCGCTCTGCTGGCGTCGGGTGACGGATACCGGATCTTCATTGCCGCTGACAATGAAATCATCGTCTGTCAGGTCATAGACCGGCATCATGTTCGGCGTGAACGTCGCGCCGTTTCCGGTAACGGAGGTGTCGCCATAAGGGACCACCTTGATCTGGCCGCCAGAAAAGATAACGTCCGAATTCGTGGCGCGCAGCAGGTCGGTAATGCACTCCTGCGCCGGTTTCTGTTGCATCCAGACGGGACTCAGGAAAAACCCGTTGGCGATGCAATAGTTGTTGTACTGCGTGAGGTCGGCGATCTTGGCGGAGGTCCAGCCGACAACGCCGTGCTTGGTGTTGGTCAGCAGGTCGGTCATGATAGCGCCGGGCAGCGCGTCATAGATGCCAGCGCCTGTGTTATACGGCAGCAGTCCAGTGACCTCGAAATTATAGTTACCGAGCGATCCGCTGTCCGTGGTGTACATCTGCATGTACAGATATGCCTGACCGCGATAGTTCAGGTTTTGTCCGGCATGGTTGATATTCATGTAGGACGGACCTACTTGCGCGTTGTCGCCGTAGTAAACAATCGATCCGTATAGGCTGCTGGTTTTCGATGATGTCATCGAACTAAGATTGCCAATGCTCTTTGCGTTCCAGACGTTACCAATTCCGGTGATCGGCCCCTCGCACAGTCCCATCTCGGCCCGGCAAAAGTAGCTGGTCGTGCTACTGCCGCCCCCGCCGCCCTTTCCGCCGCTGTAGGTCTGCGTGGCCGTGTAGAAATCGCCGTACCATATCAGGTTTCCGGAGATGCGGTTGCGTCCGTAGACCAGCGTCACCGGCACGCCGCGCGACGACTGCTGGATACGCATGCCGGACAGTGTATTATTGTTCTGTGACTGAGTGCGTTGCATGAGGCGCGTGAGCGCCCAACTGACAACAACTTCCGCTACAAAAAATGCGACATTCGCGGCCATCAGTCTGACTCCCGCAATGACCAGAAGCCGGCCAGTCGATTGGTCAACAATGAATCATCATTACTGACCGGCATGACCCCGCCCGGATTCACCGAATGGATCATATGCGGCCACTCCGTGACTATTGCCCCATGTGACACGACGCGGCCGAACTTGTAGAGCGCGATGTCTCCTGGCTGCGGAGACTCCACTTGGTAGGCGTACTTTTTAACCCATCCCAGATAACGCTCCTCATCGCGGTGAAAATGCCAGTCCATCGGGTACGGACGCGGGTCGATCCACGGAATCAGCCCGACCTTGTGATAGACGGCGATCAACAAGAAAGCGCAGTCCGTGCCGATACCCTTGAGCCAGCCCTGATGATGATATGGAGTACCGATCCAGCTCTGAGCTTCTTCTATGACTGCCGATCGTTGCACTTGCGTGAGAACGTGCATTACATGGACGCCTCAGGAACGGGGATATAGGGGTAGCCGCGGAAATTGGCCAGGTTGTTGTACTTGCTCGTGCAGGTCGTTTGTAACTTGTCGCAGCCAGGATAAACCGTGAACGTGTCTCCCGCCGCTGGTGCATTGGACAGTGGATAGTTCAGCAAGAACGAGCCGGGTGATCCTGTCGTGTAAGTCTTGATGGCATGCGTGGAACCGTTGTTCGCGCCGCTCGTGAAGGTCAGCACGCCGAGGTCGAAATATCCGGTAGCTTGCGCGAATCCGCTAGCATAGACCAGTGATTGTGTGGAGCTGACGGCAGTCGTTCCGGATACGGTATAGGTCGCCTTGATCAGCGTGCAGCCGGAGTCATAGAGCGTGTGCACACAGCCGTCCTGATAGACATTGCGCGGCAGCATCTGGCTCAACAACTCCACATCAGAGTTTATTTTTAGCGTGCAGGAAGTTCTGGAAACGTCCGTCTCCGACACACGCCCCATGAACCACGGCAGAGTTCCAAGCGACGTATCACCCCATCCGGCCGGACCCATGAAACAGTAATCAAGTGCGAAATAGGCGCCATCCAGTCCGCCCGCCGTGGCGAACGCCAGAAACGGCAGGCCTTTAACAAGATCGGTCTGCGCCGGATAGACCTCAAGTGTTAACGAATCGACTTGCAGGCCGATTTTCTGCGATGTCTTGCCGCGCTTGGCCTTCGGTCCGGTGCTGCTGTAAGTGTTGCCGCCTACGGTGATATCGAGGTCGGCGGATGTATAGCGCAGCACTGTGCCGTCGTAGAGCGTCAGCGTATACAGGTCGGCGACCTGCAACTGCTGGCCGCTGTTGAGCAGCGATATCAATCCGGCTGAAGCGGCTCTCATATCTTCACGCCCAGCGAACCGGTAAGGTCGCACTGTTTGAGCGTCCATAGGTTCTGCATGAACTGCTCGAAATCGCTGGAATCCTTCACGAATCGGCAGCGGTAGTAGTAGCTTCCGGTCCAGGTGACGGCTACGCCAATTCCGGGTGGTGTAGTAAATGTCACCATGCCGGTGCTGTTGATGGTGTAATCCGTGGTGACAGTCTTCAGCACGCCATTCAGATAGATCGACGGCGTGCTATTGATGTTCATGGTGGGTTCTGTGTAGAGGAACCCGCCGGCCCCGAATGTGCGGGTAAGCTGAAAGGCAGTCGTCGAGGCATTGCCACTGCCAATCGATTGCGCTGTCACGGCGTTGTCATTCGCGTCAGTGAACAGGAAATTATCGTAGGAACCCTGACGGGCGAGGAAGAAACCCATAAGCTTCTCAAGTTCAAGATTCGGGGAGCCGCCGCGCAGGATTTCGTAGAATAGGCTGAAGCTATAGATCGGATAAGCGGCCATGGCAGTACGCTGCTCGCGCCCACTCACCCCAGTCTGAATTTTTGTATTCCACTTCGGCGTTTTGATGACGCTCCAGCCTAGACCTGGGAGCGTTGGCCAGACGACGTTACTCATGTCCGGAAATTCCGCGCCTGCTTGGTTACAGCGGCGACGAGCGCATCTTTGTGCTGGTCGAACAGTTCGGCCATGCCGCGACGATCAATGGCCTGCACGTTGGCCGTGTAATGGACAGTCACACCCTTGCCTCCGCCGTCTGTCATTCCTCTGATTTTGTCGGATAGGTTAGCCGGGAGAATCATCTCGTTTTTGTGTACTTGGGCAATGGTGTCCTGAGGAACTTCCCAGCCACCGGAGGCGGAGGCGATGGAACCGGCGAAGCCAAGGACCGCGGCTGATGCGCCAGCAGCGGCAATGGGAGCCTCATAAGGTCCGATGTCTGGAATACCGGCGATAGCTTTATAGGCGGCGGCAGCGGCTTCCCATGCGTACATGGCGATCTTCTTGATAGCCGCCCAAGCCGCCATGGCGATCGATTCCAGAATGCTCTGATGTTCAATAGCGGATCTCTGTTCTGCCCCCATGGTGGCGGCTTCGGTCATGGCGAGTTGTGTGGAGAGGTAGGAGAGACCGCGCTTAATGTCCAGCTTGATCATTTCCATGATGATGGACTGGGCCATGTTCTTCAGGGCCGCATGCAGGGTCGTGGTGCCCTGAATGATTCCGGTGATGGCCGTATCAAGCGATGAATTGATCGCTCCAAAAACGTCATCCCAGTGTTTCTTGATGTCGAGCGTTGCTTGGTTGTCGAGCTTGACCATTTGCAGGTTGTGCTTCTGCATAGAATCCAGCTCGTCGGCCTGTATCTTGTCCTGCGCTTCGCGGGTGTGATTGATACGTAGCTGTTTGCGCTTCTCCAGCGCATCAAGTTCGATATCTGTCTTCATCTGCTCAAGCTGCTTGGTTTGCTCGATCTGCTCTTGGGCGGTGATGTTTCCAAGCGCGAGTTCTTGCGCTATTTCTTCACGGCGGATGTCCAGACGGTTCATGGCCACTTTCTTGCGGGCCTCGATCTCGACATCGGCGGCTTTGTCTGGATCGCCTTCATTATTAAAGGTTTTCCCGGCGCCTTTTATGTCGAGATTCGCCTTGTCCTTCTTAGGTGCCGCTGTAAGACCCCACATTACAGCAAGTCTCTCGCTTGTCTCATCCGCGGCCTTGGCGATGTTTTTGAACATCTCCATGCTGCGGGCCTCCGACTTGGCGCCGGCATCACTTATAACTTTGCCCATGCTCTGGCCTTTCGTGAACATGGCGACCATCACGTCTTGCGGCAAATGAGCGTATGTAATCAAGTTGTCGATTGTGGCCTTTCCAACTTCCCACAACGTCTTGAAGCCGAGCACAAGAAAATCCAATGCCGTCAATATTCCTTTCAATGCTCCACCCAGAACCAGGAGCGTTGCCGGGCCAACGTCACCGAACCACTGACCGAGTTCAGTGAGAAACGGTAGAATGGCCTGGCCCAGCATATTGGCGAGACCCTCCCATACAAGCCCCATCTTCTCCATGGCCTGCCGGTAGGCCTTTACATCCGACTGAGACTTATCGCTGATCGTCAACCCGAGCTTTTCGTTTTCCTCGGCAGCGTGTTTCATGTCCTCCGTGGTCAGCTTCAAGATGTCACGAACGGACATCCACGACCTTCCGTAGACCGACATGCCGGCAAGATTTCGGTCTGTGCCTTCCTTGAACCCACGTAACTTGTCGTTGACATCTGACATGATATCGGCGGTCGGACGAAGTTGACCGTTTGTGCCACGCACCGACACACCCAGATTGGTGAAGGCATATTCCTGGGTTCGCAGTATACGGTTCATGCCGCTGGCGGCATCAATCATGAGGTCGGAGGTAAGGAATACGCTTTTCAGCGCCGTGTTAAGAGTGCCTGCTTCTTCGGCAGTGATGCCTAGCACCCGCGATAGAGCCAGAGCCTCTTTATTCAGATCAACGGTGGTATCAACGGATTTCTTGACGGCCTCGAAAGCGGCCACGATGGCCGCCAGTGCTGCCAGCACGGGATTCGCCGCAAGCGTCTTGCCGAGGTTTGAGAATATACTCTCGATACCGTCGGCCATTTCCTTGACGGCTCCAGATGCCTCGTTCAGCTTGGAATTGAGCGCCGACAGGTTTGCGCCAAGGCGGACTTCAATATCGTTTTCAGCCATGGTCTGTTCCTATCGGGTTCAACATCTGGAATAAGTCGCCTAGATCGCCCTTTTCTTCTTTCTTGCCAACGCCGAGATACGCCGCCACCAGGACGTGCGTGGGCGGCATTTCTTTCCAATAGCCACTCATGGCGTCAAGACGAGATAACGTCATATGTTCATCGACGTATTCCCACGTCCAGCCGGTGCAGGTGATCAGGTGCGCATACAGCCAGCCCCAATCTACAGGTTCGGCGTCACCGGAACCGACTGAACTTTTTTTAGGCCGGAAGCCCCCAAGATCGCACCGATAACATCGGTAGCATTATTGAGATCGAGCATGTCCTCAACATCTGTCACGGTGATTTCCGGATAGTTGCGAGTAAGCGCGGAATGGACGACCTTGATCACGTCGTCCATCTGCTCTCCGGTGAACGACCCACCCTGCAAAGAACCGAACCCGGCGATTGTGTCGCCGAGCGTGCGGAGCTGACGGAAGTTCAGGGAAGGAACAATGTATTCCTTCCCGCCCATCTGTACCGCTATTCCATCGATCATATTTATTCGGCCATGCTGATAGTGCCGAGATTCCCGGAGGCATCGGCAAAGGCGGAGAAATCGAAACCGGGAATCGTAAAATCCTCCAGCTTCGTGGCGAAGTTCAGTTTTGCGGCAATGCACTGATTGAGTTCGATCGTCAGAGCCTTGCTGTTGTATGTCTCATACAGTGCAATTTTGAACGTCGGGGCGGTGCCAAGAAGCTGATTGCTGATGATCGTCTTGTTACCGGAAGCGGATGTCGTGTAGGTATAGCTGATCAGCATGGCAAGGGTCGTGTCGGCGGCGGCGAATGTATAGACGCCGACATTCGAGACGCTGTACTGGCCGGTTGTGGGTGCGCTGGCGACCTTGGTCAGCGGAATGCCTGTCAGCGAGTTGATCACGCCATAATCCGTAACAAATGTAGCGGCGTTGGCGACGGTTATCTGGTAAGGGGTGCCCGGGACTGTCCCGGCCTCATGGAATGCGGTCTGCAACTGTCCGACTGTGGACGAAAGACCGAAGAACAAACTATTCAAGATCAGGCCATTGACCTGCGCGAATTTCGCCTGACCTGTGATTTTGCCAGTGCCCCGTCCCACGGCCAGAGGGAACTGATATTGACCGTGCAATTCTTTCAGGTTGAAACTGAAATCGAGCGTTACATCCTGAAGACCGCCGAAGTTTACCGGGGTTGAATTGGCGGTAGTATTGACACCGATCAGGGTGCCGGAACCGAATGAATACTGGGGCATGGCAAATCTCCTCTAGGAATGAAAAGGCCGCGCGGAGGCAGCCTTGTTAAGTTGTGTTATGGTTTAACGGAATCTGGTTTTCAGGTCTTCCTTGGCCTTGTGCAGCAGGTTATGGACCAGCGTGTCCGCTGACACAGGAGAATTATGGAAGTGTTCCGCGAACCAGCGGTCAATGATCTCGTCATAGTCGCGATTCGTTTCCCGTTCTCGCTCTGCTTTATCTTCTTTTGCCACGGTTCACCTCACGCAGTTAGGATTTCGATTGGAATGATTGCCACTACCTGCCCGCCAAGAAGCCCCTCGTGAATATCGACCTTGCCGATAATCGAGCAATGCGACACGAGGTTACCGAGCGTCTGTTCGCCAGTTGAGTCAGGAGCGAGCGCGGTTTCGATGCTGTCGAGGATGCTATTTAACGCAATGGACGGAACGGAGATCGGATCATTGCCAGGGCTGACGTAGACGTGCACGTCCACGCTGAGACGCCAGCGGGTAGGCGCGCCCCTGATCTTTTCGGCGACCTCTCCGATCTGAGTCTGAAACAATGCCGGCTGACTGGCCGGCGGTACGTCGTCCCACATCAACAAACGGCGACTGCTTGTCACGATGCCCGTGATGTTGGCCAACTTCTCGAATAGGGCCGCATAAACAGCCTCACGGTTCACAGTTTCACACCATGAAGCGACTGCTCGATTCCCGCCAGAATGGCAGGTCTCATGTCGTCCAAGGCGGAGCGTAGGAACGAACGTTTCGGGATATTCATCCGCATACTATGCGCGCGCACCGTCGCCATACGGCCAGACTGTGTTTTCCGAAGATGTTCGCGCACCGTCACCGTTCCATTGAATCCGTACTCATGGATTCTGGCGTAGCTGATATTTGTGCCGACCGACCCGATGACTGATTCGCCGGAGTCTGTAATGCGGGAATTGATACTACGTCGCAGCGTGCCAGTACGGTTCTTCAACACCTGTCCACTGAGCTTGTCGGCCTTGACGTGCGCCTGAAGGCCGATGGTCAGCCGCCTGACTGTTTCCGATACCTGCGCCTTGATTCTCGGTCGCAGAGACAGGAACCGGCTGGCTACTGACTCTGTTCCGACTACCGTTCCGGTGATCTTCACAGCGAAATGACCTTCTTGTAGTTGTTCAAGATCGTCCTGATATCGTCGGACATATCCTTCTGGCTGAATACCACTGTCTCGCCAGCCAGAGACTTACTTACATGTCCGATGCGGTCTCGCTCACGATAACGAAGCGACACAAGCTCTATGCAGGCTTGCGCGAGTTCCTGCGGGACCGCGGCGTAACCTGCCGTGTAGGCCATGGTCACGTTGCCCATGCCACGCGAGAAACCATATCCTTGCAGGAATATCTGCTGATTGCTGAACCGATATCCGGCCATTGTGGTATTCGTGGCCAGCGGTATCGCCACATCATCAATCGTGAGCGACGAGACGGCCGTCACTGGGTAATTGGAGAACATCAGTATCGTTCCGCCCGTACCGTTGCGCGTCTCGGTGTACGATTGCGAGGCGATCACGCGATTCAGCCAGGACTGGATGTAGTTACTGGTCGCCGTGATCAGGCGAGTCAGTAAGGCGTCGTCGGTGGTGGCTGCAATATTCAGCCACTGCTTGACGGTCGCCAGATCGGTCAGGTCGGCCATTACTCGCCTTTCTTCTTGATGACTTTCTCGACCTTCTCATACACGGTGAACCCGTGATCAAGTAAAGCCGTGACCGCGTGTACTGGTACTTCGACCAGTCCGTCTATCACGGAATACGAAACTCCCGCATGACCGCAACCGGTCACGTTCTCGGGAGCCTTCAGAATCTTGGTGTCTGTCATATTGACCTCTGGAAAATACTGGAAAATAACCCGGGGCATTTCTGCCCCGGATTCAAGCACCACCAACAGGAGGAAAACTTAACCGTTACTTTATCCGTTACCGATATTCTGGATAACGCCAAAGGCGGGCGGGAAATAGTTCTGCAACACGCCATCGGCATAAACGCCATACTCGTACTTGCGGGTACGCAGCGGCCACTCGATTTGGTAATAGTCGCGGCGCAATTTCATCTGTACCACATTCCCGACATTGGACAGCGGGTAAGGAATAGTATCCGAGAAGAACAGAATGGTTCCGGCCGGAATGTTCGGATGCAGATAGACGGGGATCACCGCCGCGCCGTCCATGGTGAACGGATTGGTGTAACCCTTTACCGAGGTGCCCACAATCATGCCCTGCTGATTGGTGTCGAACACAAACCGCTGTGCGGTTGTGCTCGATCCGGTCAGCGCCTTCTTGCGGAAATTGTTCATTTCCTGCGAGCTGACGAACATCGCGGTCGGGCTGAGTCGGTAGTTGTCCCAGAACGATTGAAGGGCCACATCGATTTCTGTGATGGTGCCGTCAGTACCGGAGGTCAGCGGAGTGCCGGTGCCAGCGGTTCCGGTTGCCTGAGTCTTGACATAGGCACCAGAGCCGGATTTCAGAATCTGCGAAAGCAGACCATCGAATACCACGCTATTCTGAGACTTGTCAGACGCGAAGCCGGCGGAAATATTCTGAGTACCGGCAGCGGTGGCCGAGATCAGAACGCTGTTGATGGTGGTGATTGCTCCGAGCAGTTCCGAACCGGAAACGCCCCAGTACCAGGCATAGGCCACCGCGCCATTGACGGCGGCTACAGAAGCGGAAATGGTCGAGGTTGTTCCGGTTGTAGCCTGAGAGGCAGAGGCGGATTTCTGCGCCGTGCCATCGTTGTGCGACTCGGTACTGCCATCCGCCAGGGTACGCGTTGCCGAAAGCGGAAGACCGCCCGAGACAGACGAGCGCATATAAGCCTCATAGCTCAGAGCCACGCAATACACCAGATAGGTCAGCGCCGCCAGCGAACCGCCCGTGGTCGAAGTGCTTACTGAAGGCGTCGGGGTGGTGCCGAGAGCGATGCCGGCATTGCCGCCGACGATCAGCTTTTCTTCCTGGATCATCGTCGCACGCAGCAGGCTTTCCACGCTACGCGCCTTTACGTCATCGAAGCCCTGCGCGGAATAGTCGGCCTCGAATGACACGTTATCGTCAAGACCGTAACCACGGTATGCCGCTGTGTAATCGGCGGTGGTGTGCGCCATCACAGGGCTGCGATTGCCTTCGCTGATGCCCCAGCCAACGTTGGCGGTGTCAACGCCGGTAATGGCGCGCCAGTTGGCCTGCACACCTCCCTTACCAGATACGCGAGGGATGCGGTTGCGAAGCGGGGTGATTACCGGATAGAGCGTCTTGGACGGTGCTTCGAGATCATAGGCGGTGATACCGGACACAGCACTGCCAGCGGTCCAGGACTTTGCGATATCTTCGTTCGGCTTAGTCTGGGCCTGCTTAAGCAGGTCGAGCGTTTCATTTGTCGGGTTTGGCATTTTCTATTCTCCAGAAATTAAAAAACCCACCGAGGGGTGGGTTTGGTTTGGGTTAAGTTGGTTAATGTCTAGGGTCGAATTCTGACCCCACCAGTTGCGTGGGCTTTTCTGATCGCGGTTGCGGTCTCGTTAATGGTTCCGTCTTCCTTCAAGACGGGCTTAACAACGGGTTCGATGCGCGCCACATCTTCGGCCTTGTCGATGGCCTTGAGCGCGCCGCGCGCCGGCACCGGCTCTGCCTCCAGCGTTTCGACGCGCTTCTTGAGTTCTGCGTTTTCGCCTTCGAGTTTTGCCAGACTTTCGGAGAGCTTCTTGATGTCGTCCGACTTTTTAAGGTCTTCTGTCTCCACGGACTTACCTGATGAGCAGGCCGCGCCCAACTCGGTCGCCATGTCGTGCATCTTCTGTACGCGTGTTTGATCGGCAGAGCTGTTGCGCGCGCCGGCCTTATCGATATCGCCGGCTTTATCGGTTTCGCTCTTTTCGAGATCGCCGATCTTCTCGGACATGGCCATCGGCGCGGTCAGTTCGGCGGTTTCCTCGCTGACCATGGCGCGCAACGTGGCGGCCAAGGCTTCGACGTTGCTCTTGAGCTGTTCGGGTACAGGAGACATATCGCCTTCTGACTCGGCCTCGTATTCTGTCATTTCCTTGAGGACATTGAGCTGGTCGAGAATCCCGGCCAGCATGGCGACGGTGTACATGCCCTTTTTGATTTCAGGTGCGGCGGCAGGTTCGGCAGGAGCAGGTTCCGCCGGCTTCTCTGCCGGCTTATCCTCTTGTTTTTCGATAGCCGTCATGGACTTTGCCACGATCTCGTGAGCCTTCACGATATCGATGCCGTGCTGGTCGAGCAGCGCTACGAACTTGTCGATATCCGAGTCATCGGCCTTATCGGACGGCTTTTTCTCTGCTGATTTCCACATCTCGAATACGGCTTCTGGATTAGCCGGGCGATCCACCAAACTGATCTCGGAAAGCTTTAGATTAGTAATGATATCGCCGACCTTCTCGACCATACGACCACCAATCGAGAAACCCTTGTAGACGCCCTCTTTGACCTTCTGCCAGGCAGACTCATCAACGACCTTAACGGACAGATACAGACCCTTGTCGTCCACGCTGGCATCTTTGGCTACGCCTACAGCGGACGGTTGATGCATTTCGCGGATATTGGCGAAGCGCATATATTCCGGTAGCGCCGATTCAATGGCGTCCTTACTGACGCGCTCGCCCTGGCTATCAAGCGCCTCGGTCGAGGCATAGCCGTAAACCATGCGCTTGTCTTCATCGACCTTGGTGATTGTGGCAAATATCTTCATATTCATTGGTCCTCGTTCTGATTATCGGAAAGCACCGGAACCACGTCGCAAACGCAATTCGGGTGCTGTGGCGGAGCGTCGTCGCCGCTTGGGAATACGTCGTCAATACCAATCTCACCGGCGTCGGCATTGTCATTGCAGGGATCATCAATGTCGTGCTCGCTGCCAAGAAGCCAGACCTTACCGGTGACAACACCGGACTCCCGATAGCCAGACATGTTTCCTGCCACGTCGGCCTTGGCGATCTCGGTGCGGGCGATCATGTCGGCGCGAGAATCGCTGAACAGGTAGCTATCGGCGATAGCGGCGGACAGGTCGTCCGTACTCCAGCCTTCTTCCACCGCTTTCGTGACAATCGACCGTAGTCCTTCTTTTGTGGTGTCGTCGATCTGCACCATTTCGGCGGCACGGTTTTTCGCGTACTCAATGGCGCGCTCATCCACCTGGCTGGTTGTTCCGCTATCCGTGATGCCGATCTGTAGTAATGCCTGTGCACCGCCGTCCTTGCTCATTTCCTCTAGTATTTTCTCGATATCGTCAGTCGTAACGGCGATGCCGGAAAGGGTTAATTGGCTGAGTATCTTTTGCACGATCTCGCGATCAGCCTTGCCAAGTTCGCCGAGTGCCGCGCCGATCTGATCGGCGGCGTTCTTGGCGTCACGGGCGAATACCGCCTTAATCAATTTCCCGAGGCGCTGCACGTTATGCCGTGCAAGCGGGCGGTTCCTGTCTATCTTTCGGAGCCGGCGCGCCGACTTGGCAAGCTTGCTGGCGTCCACCGGCTTATCCACCGGCTTCCCCTGAACCTCGCTGGGCGCGACTACAACAGGAGGCGGATCAGGCGGATTAAGCACGTCCTTCAGCATGACGGGTCCGGTGCCCGTGTAGATCATCGGCACATCACCGCCATCGATAGGATCCATGCCGCCGTCATCACGGGCCTCGTTGATGGTCATGGTCCCGTTTCTGACCTTGAGATCATTCACCTGCGCCTGAATAAGAGGATCAATGGCCTCTTCTTCTGAAAATGTGAATTCCAGATCAGAGAAACCAAAATACTTGGCGATCAGGTAATCGATCATATCTTTGACGTAGGACATGATCGGGGCGAGACCTTCTTGCAATGCGGCTTCCTGCGCGCTGGCGGCGGTCGCCCGGTTCACCTGCTTGATAAACGGGGTCGGACTCACTGAGAACGCATAGCAGACAACCCGTGCCAACCATTCGTCGTACTCGTCCTTGAGTGCCGACTCTTTGGTCAGCATCGGCTTAATGCCGCCCGGCACGAACTTGGCGTGACGCCGTTGCGCGGTATCTCCTACCATCAGCGAGTCAAAGTAATTCTGGAACTGTAATATCTGATCAGGGTTCCATGTTTCGGGGACGCCGAACAGCATCTCGGGCACGTTGCCCTCGGTGTAAAACTGGAGCTGGTGGATCTGACGGCGAATGGCGATATTCACCGTCATGATCACCTGCTCGACCGGCGAGTAGCCGTACACCCGAGAGGTGCGCTGATTCCTCGGGCGATAGACAAGCTGATCGCGGGTGTAATCGACGGCCGGAACGCCTTTCAACACCTGCTGATAGGCCGGATCAGGAGGAAGCGGTGTTCTGCCGGTCTGGTCGAGTACTCGCTTGATGGTCGCGCCATCCATCGGCTCGAACGCGTAAGGCGTGCCTCCCTTGGTCATGCGCGGGTAGAGCGTCGGCGCATCAATTACCAACAGGTCTTCAAGGGCCATGCGTAGCCATGTTTGCCAATCGTGCTCTTTGTCCGGGTATCGGAAGAACTCGGACAACATCTTGATGCGTTGATCACCGTCGGCGCTGACGGTCTTGTCCCGTGGCGTAATTACCCATTGCAGCTTCGCCATCTGGTCTTTGCGTGTCTCGATAACGAGGCGCAGCAGATCATACCCATCGGCCAGGGCGCGCATCTGCGGAAAACTGATAGCCTCTTCTGACCTCGGCGTAAACCGGGTATTAAAGGCGACCGGATAATCGAACTGCCGGCCGGCAGCCTGCTCTTGTGCGGCGGGAGCGATGGGCTGCTGTGGGCCGAACCAATCCGGCGTCTTGCCGGTAACGGTATAACGGATACCCTGCACGACTCTGGCGATCACGCCCGGCTCTATAGGAGTCGTCTTAGCCATCAGGGCGACACCACGGACAGATTAAACGCCAGCATGATTGTTTGCCCGAGACTGGTTACAGCGGAGCATTGCAGGCTGTAGTACACGCCCGACACACCACCTGTGATCTTCTGAAGTATCTTTGTTCCGGTGATCGTCGATACGCCGCTGATCATTGAGGATGGGTTGGCGTCTGTGCCAGTTTTGACAATCGATACGACCGATGCCGTGCTGATAGTTTCATTGCTGGCCAGAACGCGGGCGAAGTCGAATGTGAATATCTCCGTCTCCGTGGGTGACTTTGGGCTGAAATCAGTCATGGCAGCTTTCGCACTCGCTCAGACCCTATATTTGTTCGTGTTTTGGTTGAGGCATCCAGCGTGCGGACGCGGAATAGGCCCATCAGATAATATTTAGCGTTCGTGAATAACGCCGTTGCCGTGTTCTTGATCGCCACAAGAGAAGACGAGGTGGCGCTCGACGCCGAAAGCACTACGTGCAATATCCTTGCGAACGTCGCCGTCGCCGACGACGTTGCTACGGCTATCAGCGATTTAGCAACTCTCCGCACGAGGCTAGCGGTTGTGGCTCCGATCGCCGTCAGAACTTTACCGACCTGCCTCACTATGACCGCCGTCGTGGCAGATGTGGCCGATAGAGCGCGCAAATAAACCTTTGTGCCTACAATCGTTGCCACAGAAGCCGTGCTGGAGGTGATCGTCCTCAGCAAAGCCCTTGGCGCGGCAATGGTCGCTGTGCTGGCTCCTGCCGCCGTGATGGTCGTGGCGATTCGGCGCGCAACGGTAACGGAAACAGAGCTAGCTGCTGTCAGCGTCTTGCCGATGGATCGAGCCATGCTTGCAACCGTG
>Ga0315268_10001913_pt1 | contig 23897 bp, 22 predicted proteins | sample C1_top_MG_FD_204535 | JGI IMG/M metagenome (GOLD analysis project Ga0315268, IMG submission 204535) | Sediment microbial communities from Yellowstone Lake, YNP, Wyoming, USA - C1_top | ecosystem: Environmental > Aquatic > Freshwater > Lake > Sediment | place: USA: Wyoming | collected 2017-08-01
CACCGGGCCGAGCTCGAGCAAGGGTGCATCGACCAGACGTGCGTGTCGATCGAGTGGCCCGACCTGCCGCGCCGGCCGACCGTCGAGATCACCGCGCCGCACCCGGACCGGCCGTGGCCGGACCCGGAGGATATGGATCTCGACGCCGACGAGTCGTTTGAAAGCGAAGGTCGAGAGCGACCCAGCGGCTACCCGGCCGAGCTTCCGCCGTTGCGCGCGCCGCGCGGCACGGCGAACCAGACGTTGGTGCTGCGGGTGACCCTCGACGGCGTCAAGCCCATGGTGTGGCGTCGCATCGAGATCCCGGCCCGCTACAGTTTTTGGGATCTGCACGTCGCGCTGCAGGACGCCATGGGCTGGGAGAGCAAGCATCTGCACGAATTCTACGTCGACATCGGTGACGGCGATTTTCTCGAGGTCGGCTTGCTCGACAATGACGACCTGGACTCGCACGTCATGCCGGGGTGGGCGGTGGCGGTGGCCAAGTTCCTCGGCAAGCCCGGAGCGTTTGCGCGCTACAACTACGATCCGGGCGACGGCTGGGAGCACGAGATCGAGGTCGAGGAGGTGCGGGAAAAGGAGCGCGGCGTGCACTACCCGCGCTGCCTGGCCGGTGCGCGCGCTTGCCCGCCCGAGGATTGCGGTGGCGTCGAGGGCTATCGCCGGCTGCGCAGCGTCTTGAAAGATCCAAAACACGCCGAGCACTCGGACCTGGTCGAGTGGCTGGATGGGCCGTTCGATCCTGCCCATTTCGACGTGGCCGACGTCGACTTCGAGAAGCCGGACGAGATGTGGCAGATCGCGTTCGGTTGAGAGGTCAGGCATACCCCCAGCGCCGCCGCAACCACCACTCGGCGCCGGCCACCAGGCAAAGCGCCAGCACGCTCCACAGGTTGTCCCAGAGCGGGATGCGCTTGGCGCGACTGATGCGCTCGACGTGGGCATCGCGTCGCGGCAGCTGCGCGACGTCGTCACCACCGCTCACCACCGCACCGTTGCTCATGCGCGCCAGTGCAGCCAGCAACTCGGGTCGCGGCCAGGCGGCGGTCTGCTCGGGCCGCGCGCCACCGACCACGAACACGTCGTCGTCGCTGCCGAGCGCGCTTCCGTCAGCCGCCACCGCGCTGGCGCTGGCGCGATAGTTGCCGGGACCGGGCGCCGGCAGCCGCAGTCCGGCCTCGCCGTCGGCGTCGGTCAGCGCGCTGCGTTCGGCCACCGGCACCTCGCCGCTGGCCTGCTCGCGCACCAGCCGCAGGGCCACCCGCGCACCCGCCAGCGGCCGGTAGGCGGCGTCGACGGCGCGCGCCCGCAATTCGATCTCGGCTTCCGGATCGTAGCTGCGGCGCACCGACTCGAGCCGCAGGCGCGACAGCGCCGGGTCGCGGATTAACCAGCGCAGCGCGTTGGCCCAGAACTGGCGATGCGCCACGCCGCGGCCGCCGCCGCCGACGTCGGGCAACGACCAGTACCAGCTGTCGTCGGTCAGCACCGCGAGCGAACGGCCGCGCCCGACCTCGCGCACCGCCACCACCGGCGCCTTGTCGTGGCCGCTGCGCTCGAACGGGTGGGCCAGCAGCACCTGCGCGCCGTCAGTCAAGCCGCTGACCAGGTTAAAGCCGTCGAGAGCCGGCAAGCGCGCCAGCACGCCGCCCACCTCGTCGCGGCCGAGGTCCAAGATCGGATGGTTGCGGCCGATCGGCGTCAGCTCGGGCCGGTACGGCGCGCGCCGGTACTGGCGCGGCGCGCTGCCCAGCTGCACCGGTAGCACCTCGGCCACTGGCGTGTCGGCGTAGCCCGCCTCGCTGAAGCTGAGGTCGCCGCCGACCATGGCCAGACCGCCGCCCTGCTCGACGACGAAGTCGCGGATGTTTTGCAGGTACAACCCCATCTGGTAGGGCCGATAGTTGAAATTTTGCAGGATAACGACGTCAAACGTCTTGAGCTCGCGGGTGAACAGCTCCTCGGTCGGAAACGGGATCAGCGACAGATCGTCGGCGCTGTTGCTGCTCTGGTCCGACGAAGAGCGCAGGATGAAGAACGAGATCAAATCGACCGACGGGTTGGCCTTGAGAAAGACCCGCAAGAAGCGTTCGTCCCACGACGGCCGGCCGGCCACCTGCAGCACGCGGATACGATCGCGGATCACCTTGAGCGCGAAGGCGCGCTGGTTGTTCTCGATCACCGCCTCGCCGGCCAGCACCGGCACCTCGGCCACCAGCAGCTTCTTGCCGGTGGCGGCCGGGGTAAAGCGAAACGCGACCCGCGCGTTGGGCTGCGCCGGATCGAGGTTGGCGTTGGCGACCGCGATCACCTGGCCGCCGTCGCGCAGCGTGACCGGCACGCTGTGGGCGTCGATGCCATGGCCGCTGACCACCACCTCGACCTCGATCTCGTTGCGCACGAAGGCGAAGTCGTCGGCCACGATCTCCTCGATCGCCAGGTCGCGAAAGCGCTTGGGGTCGCCCGCGGGCAGCGCCCACAGCGGCGCCTTGAGCGCCTCGACCACCGGCCGCGCGCGCTCGGTGTCGGCGCCCTGCAAGCCGCTGTTGTCGGCGCCGTCCGAGATCAGCGCGACCGCGGCCAGCGGCCGTTTGCCCGTCTCGGGCGCCAGTGCTGCCAGCGCGGCCAGCAGGTCGGTGCGGCTGCCGGTCGGCGCCAGCTGCAGCGCGGCGTTCGCCCCGGCCACCGGCAGTGCCGACTCGGCGAACCGGTAGTACTCGATGTCGAGCGACTCGCTCAGCTGCTGCAGCCCGGGTGTCAGCTCGGCCAGCCGGTCAGCGGCGCGCTGCCAGCGCGTGCGATCGCCATCGGCCATCGCCATCGAGGCCGAGGCGTCGATCAGCACCGCCAGCCGGCCGCGCTCGCGCACCGTGGCGCGCAACTCGATGCCGGGTTCGAGCAGCAGCAGCGCGATCAGCAGCGCGGCCAGCAGGCGCAGTCCGACCAGCACGCTGCGCTGGGCCAGGCTGGCGCGGCGCAGTGCCAGCGCCGACACCACCAGCGCGGCCAGCAACAATAGCGTCAGCGCGATCAGCCAGGGTGTGCCGAGCGCGGTCATGGCGCACAGTCGCCAGTCGTTGAACCCCTGCGCACTCTGGCCGAACAGCTCGAGCATGGACTGCCTTATTTCACCCAAGCAGCACCTAGCGCCGCCGTTTCTTGAGGATGAACGGGATGTGCACCTGGTCTTCCTTGTAATCCAGGCACAGCGCGTACATCACCAGGTTGATGCCGAGGCGAAAGGCGCGCTCGCGCTGCTGGGCGCCACCCGGTTCCACCTCGAATTCCCACAGGCCCAGGTTCGAGCGCGCCCAGGCGCCGCCCAGGTCGTTGTGGCTGACCACGATCGCCAGCCGGTTGTCGACGCTGAGCGCGTCCAGGTCCGGGCTGGCCGCGCTGCGCCCGGCCGGACCATCCAGCAGGTAGAACGACTTGTAGATGACATGATCGCGCGGCACTGGCTGCAACTCGCCGTTGGCGACATCGGCCAGTGCGCCGCGCACCGAGTGCTCGAACGGCGTGCCGCGGCCGCCGTTGACGCCGTCGACGACCAGCGTGCCGCCATTGCCAAGATAGCTGCGCAGGGCGGCCTGGGCGCACGGCGCAAACGGCGGCAGCGCGCCGTCGACCGCCAGGTAGGCCAATGGCAAGCCGAACAGTGTGCGGTCGCACGGATCGATTGGCCGGGCATCGGCCTCGACCTCGATGCTGGTGCGCTTGCTCAGCTCCCACAACAGGCGGCGCAGCGCGGTCGGCCGCGGGTTCCAGCCGTTGCCGTGCTTGAGCTGGGCGACGGTGAAGCGGTTGATCGGGTCCTCGCCGCGCGCGGTGCGAGCGAGCAGTGCGCCAGCGCCGGTCAACAACAGCTGGTTGAAGTGGCGCCGCGTCAGCACGACGGATGTCCCTTTGCCCGATGCTCCGGTCGGCCCCGTTGTAGCCCGGCCGTCGCGACAGCGCCAGTTGCGACTGGCCGGCGGCTCGGATATTTTGAGTCGGCCCGTGACGAGGAAGACCCGATGAAGGAGATCAACCGCGAGCGGCTCGAACGGCTCAAGCGCTGGTCGCTGCAGATGCTGCGCGACACGCGCGAGGCGCTGCTCGACTTCCTCGACGAGTTCAAGCGGTCGACCATCTATTTCAAGGCGCGGGTCGGCGTCGTCGCCGGATTTTTGCTGCTGATCGCGCTGACGCTGATCATCGCGCCGGCGCCCAGCATCGCCAATCCGATCAAGGCCAAGGTGGTGGTGACCGCCATCCCGTGGGGCGAGAGCCTCAAGACCATCGTTGAAGTGACCAACGAGAGCGGCGACGAGTACAAGCCAGTGGTGGTCATCGTCGAGGGCACCGAGACCGACATCAAGACCGGCAAGCAGCGCAGCGGCAAGTGGAAGTACTCCAAGAACCGCCTGCGCGAGAACGACACGCTGCAGCTCGAGTCCAAGCATCTGACCGACGACAAGAACGAGGGACCCGATGTGGGTTTTACCCCCACGCTGGTCGAGGTGCGCAGTGCCGACGGCACGTTCCGCACACCGGTGACCGTGCGCACCATGAGATGACCCGCAGGTGACGACCGTACACCGCGGCGGCGATCGCCGCCCGCTCACCCTGGTACCGCTCGGTGGCCTGGGCGAATTCGGAATGAACTGTGCGCTGCTGTTCGATGGCAGCGTCGAGGACGGTCCCTGCATCGCGGTCGACTGCGGCGGTCGCTTCGCCGGCGACGAGCTGCCTGGGGTCGATCTGATTCTGCCCGACCTGTCGCTGCTCGAACGGATCGGCCGCCGTCTGCAAGGTTACGTCGTCACCCACGGCCACGAGGACCACATCGCGGCGCTGCCGCATGCGTTGGCGCGGCAACAGGCGCCGCTGTATGCGCCGCGCTACTGCCTCGATCAGCTGCTGCCGCGGCTCGAACAGCATGGCCAGCAATACGTCGAGCGGCGGCCGCTGCTGCCCGGGCAGACGGTCCAGGTGGGGCCGTTCACGGTCGAGCCGATCGCGGTCTCGCATTCGATTCCGGGCAGCCTGGCGCTGGCGGTGCGCCGGGGCGACGCGCTGGCGGTCTTTTCGGGTGATTTTCGTATCGACCGCGACCCGATCCACGGGCCGCCGACCGACGTGGCGCGGCTGGCAGCGCTGGGTGACGAGGGTGTGACCCTGCTGTATGCCGACAGCACCGGCGCCGACGTTCCCGGCGCCAACCCGGGCGAGCGCTCGATCCGTGCCAGCCTGCAGCAGGCGATCAGCAGCGCGCGTCAACGTGTCGTCGTCGCCACTTTTCCCTCGCACGCCGTCCGGCTGCGCCAGCTGTTCGAGTGCGCGCTCGCCAGCGGCCGCCAGGTGGTGGTGGTCGGCCGCTCGGCCCAGGAACACCTGCTGCTGGCGCGGCGCCACGGAATCGTCGAGGTGCCGTCCAGTCTGCTGGTCGACGAGGCACGGGCGCGCGACCTACCGCGCTCGCGACTGCTGGTGATCGCCACCGGTTGCCAGGGCGAACGCCGCGCTGCCCTGCCGCGCATGGCCAGCGGAGCACCCGAGTTGCCGCCGATCGAGCGCGGCGATCGGGTCATCCACAGCGCGCGCGTCATCCCGGGCAACGAGACCGCAGTGCTGCGCATGGTCAACAGCCTGCTGCGGCTGGGCGCCGAGTGGGTCGCCGGCGACAGCGGCGTTCACGTCTCTGGCCACGGCTATCGCGACGACCTGCGGCAGCTGATCGAGCTGACGCGGCCAGCGATCTTCGTGCCGGCGCACGGCGACCGGCTGCACCTGCAGGCGCATGCCGAGCTGGCGTTGCAGGCCGGCGCCGCACCCAACGCGATCGCCCTGGTCGAGGACGGCCAACCGGTCGAGGTGTTCGAGGAGCACGGCCGCTGGCGCTGGCGCGGGCTGCCACCGCTGCAACTGCGGTCGCTGCTGCTGGACGAGAACGGCAGCGTGCTCGAGAGCGAGACCGCGCTCGGCGAGCGCCGCCACGCCTCACACCTGGGCGTGATCTTTGCCGCGCTGCCGCTGTCCGCCGGCCGCGATGGCCGACTTGGGCCGGTGCAGCTGCGCACCTTTGGCGTCGACGAGTGCGCGCTGGCACCGCTGCTCGACGAGGTGCGGGCCGAGATCGACCACGACGCCGGTCACCTCGACCACAACGAGCAGCGCGATCCGGCCGCGGTCGAGCAGATGGTGCAGCGCGCGGTACGCCGCATGTTCCGTCGCGGCGAGCTGCGTCCACCCGATGTGGTGGTGGCGCTGGCGCCGGTCGCCTCCGATGCGACGCCGCGCCGTCGGCAAAAGAGAAGCCGTCGCTCGCGCTGACCGGTGACCTGCTGCCGGGGTGAATAGTAGCTTTTTGAACATCCGTTCAGTATACTGGACAAGAGTTCAGGTGCGGCGGTCGCACGCCGGAGGTTGCCGTGGAAGAGCTGACCGAGCGTCAGGCCGAGGTGCTGCGCTTCATCGAGCGCCGGATCGTCGAGCAGGGCTATCCACCGACGCTGCGCGAGATCGGTGAGGAGCTAGGCATCCGCAGCACCAACGGTGTCAACGACCACCTCAAGGCGCTCGAGCGCAAGGGGTTGTTGTCCCGCGACGGCCACCGCTCGCGCGCGCTGCAGCCGCATCGCGACGGCGTGCTGCGCGCGGCCATGGCGGCCGGCCGCACGGTCACCGTTCCGTTGCTCGGTCGCGTGGCCGCCGGCGAGCCGATCCTGGCGGTCGAGCAGGCCGAGCAGTCGGTCACCATCGACAGCTTTCTGGTCGGCGACGCCAGCCGCGTCTACGCCCTCAAGGTGGTCGGCGACTCGATGATCGAGGACGGCATCTTCGACGGTGACTTCTTGTTCGTGCGCAAGCAACCGACCGCCAACCGGGGCAGCATCGTGGTTGCCATGATCGAGGGCGAGGCCACGGTCAAGCGCTTCTACCCGGAGCGCGATCGCATCCGTTTCCAGCCCGCCAACAGCAAGTTCAAGCCGATCTACGTCCGGCGCGGCGAGTATCGCGAGACCATGATCCTGGGCACCGTGGTCGGGGTCTTCAGGCGGGTCTGACGGTCAGCCCGCCGCTGCGCCGCTCGCCTTGGCGGTGCCGGCCGCCTTGGCCTCGGCCGCGCGCAGTTTCTGCACGAACGTGGTGTCGTAGTTGCCGTCGACGAACAGCGCCGAGTCGAGCGCGCGCTGGTGGAACGGGATGGTGGTGCGTACGCCCTCGATGATGTACTCGTGCAGCGCCCGCTGCATGCGCGCGATCGCCTCCGGTCGCGTCTCGCCGTAGGCGATCAGCTTGGCCAGCAGCGAGTCGTAGGCGGGCAGCACCTTGAAGTGCTCGCACACCGCGCTGTCGACGCGCACGCCAAAGCCGCCCGGCTCGTGGTAGGCGGTGATGGTGCCAGGCGAGGGGGCAAAGTTGTTGGGGTCCTCGGCCATGATGCGGCACTCGATGGCGTGACCGTGCAGCCGGACTTCGCCCTGGGTGAACGGCAGCTTTTCGCCAGCCGCGAGCCGCAGCTGCAGCTGCACCAGATCGATGCCGGTGACGGACTCGGTCACCGGGTGCTCGACCTGGACCCGGGTGTTGACCTCCATGAAGTAGTACTGGCCCTTTTCGTCGAGCAGCATCTCGACCGTGCCCAGGCTGCGGTAGCCGACGGTCTCGAGCAGCCTGACGGCGTCGTGGCCCATGCGCTGGCGCAGGTCGTCGTCAAGCACGGTCGAGGGCGACTCCTCGATCAACTTCTGGTGGCGGCGCTGCACCGAGCACTCGCGCTCACCCAGGTGCACGACGTTGCCGTGGTGGTCGGCCACCACCTGGATCTCGATGTGGTGCGGCGTCTCGATGTAGCGCTCGAGAAACAGCGCGCCGTCGCCGAACGCCGCTGCTGCCTCGCTCGCAGCAGCTTCGATCGCGCGTTCGACGTTGGTGGTGTCGCGGATGATTTTCATGCCGCGACCGCCGCCGCCAGCGGCCGCCTTGATGATCACCGGCAGCCCGATCTCGTGCACCAGCTTGATCGCCTGCTGCGGGCTCTCCAGTGCACCGTCGCTGCCCGGCAACAGAGGCATGCCGGCGCGGCGGGCAGCTGCCCGAGCTTCGATCTTGTTGCCGAGCAGGCGGATGTTGGCCGCGGTCGGCCCGATGAAGGTGACGCCGCAGGTCTCGCAGACGCCGGCGAACGAGGCGTTCTCGGATAGAAAGCCGTAGCCGGGATGGATGGCATCGGCGCCGGTGATCTCGGCCGCGCTCATGATCGACGGCACGTTGAGGTAGCTCTGTTGCAGGCTGGCCGGTCCGACGCAGATCGACTCGTCGGCCAGCCGCACATGCAGCGAATCGCCGTCGGCGGTCGAGTGGATGGCGACCGTCGGGATCCCCATCTCGCGCGCGGCGCGGATGACGCGCAGCGCGATCTCGCCGCGATTTGCGATCAGCAGCTTCTCGAACAGCCTGGTCGCTGGCGTGGCCATGGCGGGATCAGACAGGCACGATGCGGAACAGCGGGTGGTCAAACTCGACTGGCTGCGAATTCTGGACGTAGATCTCGGCGATGCGGCCGCCCACCTCGCCCTCGATCTCGTTCATGAGCTTCATCGCCTCGATGATGCACAGCACCTGGCCCGGCTGCACCAGCGCGCCGATGTCGGTGAACGGTGGCGCACCCGGCGCCGCCGCCCGGTAGAAGGTGCCGACGAACGGCGAGCGCACGATCACGCCCTCTTCCTTGGCTGGCTTGCTCTCGCCGTTGCCGCTGCTGGCGACCGGGACCGCTGGCGCGGCAGGCGTCGGCGCTTGTTCGACCGAGTGGACGGTCGCCACGGCGCGCGGTGCCGAACGGACGAAACGGACGCGCTGATCACCGCTCTGCACTTCGAGCTCGTGGATGGCCGAGCCCTCGAACAGCTTGAGCAGCGACTTGACCTCCTTGATGTCCATGCCGCGACCTCGTGCGCTGGGGGTGGCCTGGCGCCCGGCTGTCATCGGTTGACGCGCTCGACGTAGCTGTGGTCGCGGGTGTCGACGCGAATGATCTCGCCCTCGTTGACAAAGAGCGGAACGTTGAAGGTCGCGCCGGTCTCGACCGTGGCCTGCTTCTGGGCGCCGCTGACCGTGTCGCCACGGGCGCCCGGTTCGCACTTGACGATCTTGAGCTCGACGAAATTGGGCACGTCGACGCCGATCGCCCGGCCGTTGAAGAAGCTCGCCTGCACCTCGAGGTTCTCGATCAGGTAGTCGATTGCATCGCCGAGGATCTCCTTGGGGATCTCGGCCTGCTCGTAGGTCTTGGTGTCCATGAAGTGGCAGGTGTCGCCGTCCGCGTACAGGAACTGCATCTTGCTCTCGATCAGGTCGGGCCGCTTGCCCTTGTCACCCGAGCGAAAGGTCGGCTCGATCTGCTGGCCGGTGATCATGTTCTTGAGGCGCGTCCGCACGAAGGCCGTGCCCTTGCCGGGTTTGACGTGCTGAAAGTCGACGATCACGTAGGGCACGCCGTCGATCTCGATCTTGAGGCCTTTTTTAAAGTCAGATGTCGTCCACATACCAAACTCCAATTCACAGCGGCCCCTGCGGCCGCCAGTCGCCTAACTCAACTCTTGCAGCAGCTTGGGTGCGGTCGTCCGCAGTAGATAGCGCCCCTTGGCCACCAGACCACCGGGCAGCATGGTCAACGCGACCAGGTATTCGGAGGTCAGCGGCCGCAGCAGCGTGACCAGCTTTTCGCTGCGGATGCACACCTCGTCCACGTTGCCGGCCGCCAGCCCCTCGGCCGCGCGCCTGATCTGCCCGACCAGGTGGGCGAACTCGATGGTGGCGTCGCCGGCGCTCAGCCCGAGCGTGCTCTTGCCGTCGACCGAATCGATCGCGATGCCATCAAAACCCAGCAACGTGCAGTTGACGGCGCCCGGAACCTCTTGCACCAGTCGCTCGATGAGCTCGCGAAATGCCATGGTCGTTGCTCCCCGGGTCGCAGTGGCGACGGCGCGCGGTCACTCGACCGCACGAAATCCTGCCCGTCCGCGCACGGGATTTCAAGAGACATTCCGGATATTGCTGGGTGTACGGAGCGCGCCGGGGTGGGGCGAGGCCGGGATCAGCAGTCCTGCCAGGGTGGGTAGCAGGTGTTGTGGCAGGCGGTGATTGCCGTTAGACAGCCGCGGCACAGCTCGAGCGGGTAGGTCGACCACTCGGACTGAATCCGGGCGCCGCCAGTCGTCCGACCGCGGACGCGGAGCTCGACCGAGATCAGGTACTTGTTTGGGTAGTTGAGTGAATCGTAGATCTCGGTGTCGACGCTCAGCGCGGTACCGATATCAGTCGCGATCAGTTCGACCGGGAGAAATGCGGTACCTTCGAGCGTGGCCGTCTTGCCGGCCCTGGTCTTGGGACCGACCCACGTGCTGGCGGGCTGCACCCTGCCCGACGGGATGGCTGCCAGCGTATCGCTCGACGGCAGAATCGTGTTGTTGGCGAAGTCGAAGCGGACCTCGATCTCCTCGACCAGGATATCATTCGTGGGCAAACCGCCGTAGTTGTAGACCGACGCTGCTGCGCGGCCCTGCGGCGTGCCGTAGCCCGATTCCTTGCCGTTGGTGCGCAGGAGAAAGGCCGCGGAGTAGTTTTTAGGGTTGGAAATCGTGTGCGAGGCGCTATCCGTTGGATATTCCAGATAGCTGTCCACCAGATCGAACCGGCCGGGCGAGATGAAGAGTGCCGAGTTGAGCTCGCAGTTCTGGGTCGGGTCGGCGTACGCGTTATACGCGACGAACAGGACGTCGTCCTCGGCAGCGCAGCCCGCCAATGTGCCGACCGCGATTCCCGCCGCAAGAAAGATGCTCACGAACCTGGTTGCCATGGCATTCCTCCACTGGCTTCGCCAACAATCAAGTTAACGTTATCTACTGCTGTCCGCCGCTGGCCACGTCGACCATGGCCTTCTTCCGGTTGACGATGTGCGGCGTGATGAAGGCCAGCAACTCGCGTCGCTCGTCCGACTCATTCTTGGTCTTGAACAGCCAGCCGATGATCGGGATCTTCCCGAGGAACGGCGTGTACTGGTAGTTTTCGGACTGACGCCGGGTGTAGATGCCGCCGATGACCGAGGTGTCACCGTCGTGCAGCAGCACCTCGGTATCGGCTTCCTTCTTTTCGACCGAGGGCACGCCCCATACCTGGCGGTCGAAGTTGGGTGAGTTGTTGGTGACGTGGATCTTCATCAACACGCTGGCATCGGTGGTCACGTGCGGCGTGACCTCAAGCGCGAGCGCCGCCGTGATCATCTGCGTGTTGTAGCCCTGGGCGCTGACCACGGTGATCGGGATGTCAACGCCCTGCGAGATGCGGGCGGTCTTGTTGTCGACCGTGACCACGCGCGGCGCCGAGACAACGCGCGCAGCGCCTTCGGACTCGGCCGCCGACAAGCGCAGGTTGAGCGTGCCGGCATTGCCGATACTGCCAAAGGACATGCCGAGCCCCGTCGATCCCGGGCCCTGTGCATTGGCCGGATAGTTGACCGCGTACTGGCTCGGCGCCGGCACGCCGGGCGCGAGCGCGTCGCCGTCGGCGCCGCCGGTGACCGCGGCCATGTACGGGAACACCAGACCGGTCGGGTTGCCATTGAACGGCGAGAAGTTGAGACCGCCGCCCCACTGGATGCCGAGGGTCCGCACGAACGACGCGGTGGCCTCGACGATGCGCGTGTCGATCAGCACCTGCGGCGTCTGGGTGTCAAGCGTACGCACCAGCCGCTCGGCCTGGATCAACTTCTCCTTGATGTCGCTGATCACGATCACGTTGGTGCGGGTGTCGACGGTCGCCTTGCCGCGATCGGACAGCAGCTTGGCGACCTGGGGCAGCATCTCGTTGGCGTTGGCGTAGTTGACGACCAGCAGCTTGGTCGACGTCGGCAGCGCCTTGAGCGCCAGCTCGCGCCGCTGTGCCGCCATCTCCTGCTCTTTGTGCAGCGCCTCCTGCGGCGCCACTCGGATGATGCCGCCGCGCCGATCCTGACCCATGCCCTTGACCTTGAGCACGACGTCGAGCGCCTGGTCCCACGGCACGTTGCGCAGCTTGATGGTGACCTTACCCTTGACCTCGTCCGAGGCGATCACGTTGGTACCCGAAACCTCGGCGATCAGGCGCAGCACGTTGAGGATGTCGGCATCCTTGACGTCGATGGTGATGCGCTTGCCGGTGTAGCGGCGCGCAGCACTGGTCAGCGTCTGCGAAGCATTGGCCGCTTGCGCCGACAGGCCGGCCGCGGCAGTCACGGCGGGCGCCGGCTTGTCCTCGGGCGCAGCGCGGAAATCCCAGAACAGCTCGTCGCCCTTGCGCCACATCTTGTGCTCGACCTCCGTGCTCAGGTCGGCCGCGATGCGGACCATGCTCGGGTTGTCGGGGTCGACAAAGGTCGAGACCCGGCGCACCGGCCCGCCGTTGTCGGCGGCCTCGATGGTGCGGGCCAGCCCCTGCGGCAACTTGGCCTTGAGTTCGAGGATCTTCATGCGCGGCGCATCGCTTGCCACGCGCTCGTGATAGGGCCCCTGCACCTTGATGCTCAGCCGGTAGAAGTCCTCCTGCCTGCTCAGCTTGACGTCGGCGACCGCGGTCTCGCTGCTGTCGTCGCCCGTCTGCGGCCGCTCGGCCAGCTGGCCGGTGATGGCGAGCGCCAGTCCGTCCTCGGCTGCCACCACGTCGTACACCGGGATGCCCTTGGCGGTGTCCATCACGATGCGGGTCTTGTCGCCGTGCTTGCCAAGCCGGATGCGGGTCAGGGTGCCTTCCTTGAGTTCGGTCGACTTCTTGAGCTTGGTCGAAATGCCGTACAGATCGACCACCAGCCGCGGTGGGTCGGCCACTTCCTTGACCTCGTACCGCAGGGGCTCGCCGTCGGTACGCAGCTTGACGATCACGCCGTCGCCGCTCTTTCGGGTCTCGATCGCCAGCAGCTGGTGGGCCGGCTTGGCGTCGGAGCGGGGCGCTGGCGCAGCCTCGGTGGTGACGGCGACCGCCGCAGCTTCGGCCGTGGGCGCGGCAGCGAGCTGGTCGGCAGTGGCGGTCACAACGATCGAGTTGCCGGTGGCCTTGACGTCGTAGCGCGTGCCATCGGCAAGCCCGACGATGACGCGGCCGACCCGGCCGGCGCCGTCGTCGAACTGGGCGGTGGTCACCTCGGTGACGAGGCCGCTGCCGGGCAGCGTGGTCGACACCCGGCGCGCGTCGGCGCCCTGGATGTCGATCACCACCCGTAGCGGCGCCGTGAGTTTGAAGACCGTGTAGCGCGGTGGCCCGCTGGTGGCGATGACCACCTGGGTGTCGCTTGCACCGGCCTGCACCTCGATGCCACTCAATTCGAGGCCGGCACCATCGGCTGCGGTCGCGCCGCTTGCCACCAGCATCGCTCCGACGATGATTGCGCCCATCAAGTGCGAACTCGGCTTCATCGGCTCGTCTCCTCAGCGCACCGCGCAGTTGCCGCTGTTACTTCCTCGTCTCGATCGGCCCATCACTGCAGGGGCATCTCTTCTTTTTCTTCGGGCAATTTCATTGGCACCAGGTGCGTCACCCGGCGGCCGGTGAAATCGCGGAATTCTTCCTGGATGATGATCTCGCCGCGCCGGATGTGCTTGACCTGGCCCCAGTGCTTGCCAATCACGGTTCCCACCTTGACCGCATGGCCCTTGCCGGCGGGGTCCTCGACCATGGCGAGCGGGGTAGCCGTACCGACGACCACCGCCACCAGCTTGAGCTGGTCGAGGTCAAACATCTGCAGCTCGGTCAGCTTGCGCGTTTCGGTCTCCTCGTGCTCCAGCTCGGCGAAGTAGGTGCGAAACGGGTCGCGCTTGCCGATCGCGTTGTAGGTATAGACCGCGTCGCTGTCATCGGCCTTCTTGTCCGCTTCGGGCGCCGACGCCGGAGCCGCCGCTTGCGCCGCCGCAGCTGCGGCTGCCTCTGCTGGCGTTGGCGGGGTCGCTTGGTCGTCGCCGCAGGCGGCCAGGGCCAGCCCGCCCAGCAACGCGCAGGCCACTACCGCCAGCCCTCGGCGTTGCCAGGAATGAATCGTCCGCGTGCTCATTGCCGTCCTCCGCCGTGCACTCATTCGTCGCCTGCTGCCGCTGCTTTGGCCGCACGCGGCGCGTCGCCCGCCTCGAGGAACCGATAGGTGGTCGCCGTGTAGACGCCCTTGAGCATGATCTTCTTGTTGACGATCCTGGGCTCTGTGAAGTTGATGTCGGTGACATTCACGATACGCGGCAGTTTGGCCAGTCGATCGAAGAACACCGCGACCTCGTGAAAGCTTCCCTCGACCACCATGGCCACCGGCACCGCTGCAAAGGTGCCGCGCATCTCCTCTGCCTTCAGCTCGAACTTGCCAACCAGCAGACCCGACTGGGCGCCCTCGTACGCGATGTCCTTGAGCAGCTTGGGGATCTCGGCTTTCTTTGGCAACTGCTCCTCGGCCTCGCGCAGGCGCTGCTTGAGCCGCTCGACCTCGCGTTTGAACCCCGTGAGATCTTTGGCCTTTTGCTGCTTGTCAAGAAGCTTGACCTGCAGCTCGTCGGCGTTGGCGCGCAGCGCCGTACGCGACTCCAGCTGGCCCGACATCACGATGAAGTAGTCCAGGCCGATGAAGCCCAGGATGACGCCGATCAGGATCAGCGCCTTTTTTTCCAGCGAGAGCTTGGTGAATTGTTCTAAGAACTTGTCCATCGCACTCTCTCCGCTCAGCCCTTGCTGTAATTGACGACGGTGGACAGATTGAACCGATAGATCGGCTGCCCGAACTGCACCACCTTCTCCGAGATCTGGAGCTTGATGTCAGAGAACATCGGACTCTTTTCGAGCGCATTCATGAAATCCGAGATGTCTGCATTCTCGACGCCAAAGCCCGACACCTTGATGGTGGTGCCGCTCTGGTTCAGCGACTCGATCCAGACGCGCTTCGGGATCACGGTGGCCAGCGTGTCGAGCGCCTTGACCGGTCCGGTCTTGCCCTTTTCGAGGTCGCGGATGACCTGCAGCTGCTTGAGCAGTCGCTGGCGCTCGGCCTCGAACTGGTTGACCTCTCCGATCAGCTCCTCGAGTCGCTTGATCTCGGCCTCGGTGCGCGCGATCTCGTCTTCGAGCTTGCTCACGTCATTGGCGAGCTTGACGTTAAAGCCAATGACCACGAGCAGGACGCAGGCAACCACGACGCCCATCAGCTGGATCTGCCGGATACCGACGTTCATCCGGTGCTGGGCTTTGACGGGCAGTAGGTTGATGCGGATCATGCGGCCTCCCGGTTCTCGTTCTCTCGGTCAGATCCGAATGTTGTCGCCAGCCGCGCGCAGCGCCAGGCCCACTGCGATCGCCGCCGCCGGTCCCACGGTCTTGAGAAATGCCGGATCCAGTCCGCGGCCGCCGCAGTCGATGGCGCGGAACGGATCCACCACCTCGACCGAGATGCCGGTACGCCCCTCGATGGTGCGCGCCACGGTCTGCACTTTGCTCACACCGCCCGAGAGGAAGATGCGCGCGATCTTGCTGTCCGCGCTGGTGGCCGAGTAGAAGTCGAGCGACCGCTGCACTTCGTTGGCCAGCGTGTCGGAGACCTCCTGGATGATCCGGGCCACCTCTTGCGGAACCACCGAATCAGCGTCCTCGGTGCCGTGGCCGCCGATCTTGAGTTCCTCGGCCTCGTCGTAGCTGACGTTGAGCTGCTTTTGGATCTCCTCGGTGAACTGGTTGCCGCCCATCGCGATGTCGCGGGTGAAGGCCGAGATCCGGTTGGCGATGACGTTGATGTTGATGACCGCCGCGCCGACGTCGATCAAGCACACCGTCTCGCCGACCGGCAGATCGTAATTGAGCTCGAATTGGTTCTGCAGCGCCAGGGCATCGACATCCATCACCACCGGTTCCAGCCCGGCCTCGGTCACCACCGAGACGTAGTCGTTGATCATGTCCTTCTTGGCGGCGACCAGCAGCACGTCCATCTGCCCCTGTTCGGTGTTGGGGTTGAGGATGTGCACGTCGATGTTGACGTCGTTGATGTCGAACGGGATGTACTGCTCGGCCTCCCACTGGATCGACTCTTCCAGCTCTTCGGGGGTCATCACTGGCAGCGGGATCTTCTTCAAGATGACCGAGTGGCCGCTGATCGAGATTGCGACTTCCTTGTTCTTGACGTTCTGACTGGCGAACAGCTCGCGGATGGCGTCGACGATGGCGGTCGAGTTCATCAGCGCGCCGTCGACGATCGCCTCGGGTGGCAGCGCGATCATGCCGAACGTCTGCAGCGCGTAGCGGCCCTTGTTCTCTTTCAGCTGGCACAGCTTGATCGAGCTGGTGCCGATGTCGAGCCCCACTGCCAGTTTGTTCTTTGCCATGCTCGTTCCCCGCGCCGCTCGGCGCTCGGCTACGCCTCGACCTCGTCGTCAACCTCTTTGCGGGCGCCGAAGACCTTGTCTTTCTCTTCGAGCTTGAGCCCGAGCGCCAGGATGATCTTGCGCTTGGTGTCCATCCGGCAACTCAAACCGGACTCGACCCGGTCGATGGTCAACGCCGAGAGCCCGGCCTTGCGGGCAAGCTCTGCCTTGCTCATCAATCGGTCCTCGCGCAGCTCTCTGAGGCGGTTCGTGGCGGTTCGAGTCTGTCTCATCATCCGATCCTTCGCGTCTGTTCGTGTCAGATCAGCGATCCCCACCCACCAGCGCCTCGCATCGTAACTGCTTCTACATATTGAGTCAAGAATAGTACAATTTCATATAAATTAAGTATAAATGATATATAAAAAAATTCAAATTTACTTAATTTTTAATCTTTCCTCGTGTGCCGGCAGCCGCTCTCTCGTTCCGTGTTCCCTATGGTAGCTCACGCTCATCATACGAGACCCGATCGCGCCCCGCAAAAAATTGGCCGGGCCAAAGTGCCAAACTAAGGTCTTGTTACTTCAATTCGGGCAGCAGGCTCGACCAGGCGGGTGCGAGGCAGGCCGCTGACTGCTGCGAGATGCGGCGCTGGTTGTTGCCCTGCGGGTCGGCCAGCCAGATCGCCTTGGCACCCTGCCGGTCCGAGCTGAACGCGAGCAGACGGCCATTGGGCGCCCAGCTCGGTTCCTCGTTGTTGCCCTGGTCCTGCGTGATGCGCTGGACGCGGCCACCGGCGACTTCGATGGTGAAGACGTCGAACACGTTTCGCTCGTCGCGGGCGGTGAACGCGATGCGGTCGCCGCGCGGCGACCAGGCCGGGGTCTGGTTGTAGTTGCCCTGGAAGGTCAGCCGGCGCTGGTTGCCGCCGTCAGCGTCCATCACGTAGAGCTGCGGGTTGCCGGTGCGGTCGGAGACGAAAGCGATCTGCTTGCCGTCGGGCGACCACGCCGGCGAGCTGTCGATCGCCCACGGTTCGTTGGTCAGCCGGCGCGGGTTCTTGCCATCGCGGTCGACGACGTAGATCTCGCTGTTGCCGTCCTTGGAGAGCGTGAGCGCGACGCGTCTGCCGTCGGGCGCGACGCTGGCGCCGGTGTTGAGGCCGGGCGTCTGCGAGACCGGCGTCACCGCACCGCTGCCGAGGTCGACGCGAAACAGATCGGTGTTGCCGCTGAGGTAGCTGGTGAACAGCAGCGCGCCGGCGCCGTCCCACGCTGGCAGCAGGTTGATGAAGTTGTTGCGCACCACGCACGAGGCGTTGTGGCCGTCGACGTCCATCACGCAGATGTCCTTGCTGCGACCGCGCCGCTCGACATAGGCGATGCGCGACAGGAACAGCCCCTTCTCGCCGGTGTAGTGGTTGATCAGCGCATCCGCGATGCGGTGCGCGAGGCGCCGCGGCTGGCCAGCGCTGTCGAACTGCTGCTTGAAGATCTCGCGGCCGCGCACCACGTCGAAGGCGTGCACCTCGACCCCGAGCGTGCTGCCGTTCTTGTCGATCAGCACCTTGACCAGGCCGTCGGCGCCGACGTTGAGCCAGGCCGGAAAGGCAATGGTGCCGACGGTGACGCCCTCGCGTTCGGGCGAGGCGATGAACGAGCGCGGGTCCAGCACCTGGAACAGGCCGCTCATCGCCAGGTCGTCGCGCAGCACCGCGGCCAGCTCGCGGCCGAGGTCGGCGCTGTCGCCGCTGCGCGGCTTGAAGTCGGGCACCGCGATCGGGAACGGCCTGAACGAGGCGCCCTCGATCTCGATCAGCGGGCGCTGGGCCGCGGCCAGTGCAGGCACGAGCAGCGCGCTGACAGCGAGCGCGAGCGCGAAAGCGCAGCATGCCATCGGTCGCCGACTTCTGGATTGTCGCATCCTGGCTCCGTTGCCCCCGCCTGAGTTCGACGGGGCGACCGACGAGGATAATCAAGGTGCCCGTGAGGCGCTAGCGATGGTTTGTTGAGCGCTGCAGGGGGCACTTTGGTACGGGCGGACTACCGCAGCCGCCCCGGGGCAGCTGCTGTTGTGTCCGAATCGTCTCACGTGACGAAGCGCGGCAGCAGCGGCGGTACGGCGGGGTTTGCCGGAGCCGGCAGATTGTTGGCGGGACCCGCCGTCACTTCGCGACAGCGAAGTGGCTGGCGGGTGACAAAACCTGCGTAGGCGGAGGCGAGCCCCGCCGCGCCGTCGCGATGGTCCGCCTTGCTTCAGTGCTACCCGAGATTTCGGCTCATGGCTTGAACCGCAGAGAAACGCCCTTGGCCACCAGTTCGCGCAAGAACGCGGGCGGCTCGGGCACCGGCGACGCACGCACGATGGCGACCTCGAGCGCATCGTCGAACACGTCGCTGCCCGACGACTGCTCCACCTCGTGCTTGGTGATGGTGCCGTCGGCCGAGATATAGACGGTGATGGTCGCTTGCAACCGCCGCCGCTCGGCATCGGACATGATGCTGGGCAAACTGTAGTTGCTCTTGATGTGCTCCTGCAGCCGCGCGAAGTAGGCTTGCGCCAGCGACATCGGCCCGGTCTGGGTGTCGCTGCCGTACGCGCTGCCCTCGGGATTGCCCTCGGCTTCGTCTTTGCCGACCCGGTCGGCAATGCGCTGCAGTGCCTGCTTGCGCCGCTCCTCCTCCTCCAGCTTGCGCAGCGCCTCCTTCATCTTCTCGTCTCGGCGGTCGTCCTTCTTTTCTTTTTCTTTGAGGCCATCGTCCTTGGTGCTGATGATCTTTTCGTCGGGCGCGGCGACCGGAGCCTTGGGGATGCGCGGCAACAGCTTGGGGTCGCGCTGCTGGCCCAGCCGCACCAGCGTGGTGTGGATGACGTCGGTCGAGAAATCGATGGTCGGCCGACGCTGGGCTGTGCCCAAGGCATAGGCGGCGATGGCGCACAGGTGCAGACCGCATGAAGCCACGAACACCCACCAGAACCCGCGCTGGCGCGGCCGCAGGTAGCTGTAACTGTGGGTGGTGGGTCGGTTGCTCATGTCACTTGCGCTCGACCTCGAGCGGATCGGTCACCATGCCCAGCGACTCGACGCCCGCTTCCTTGACCAGCGACATCACGGTCACCACGTCGCCGTACGGCAGCTTGCGGTCGGCGTGCAGGTACAGCTCGCGGTCGCGTTTGAGCTTGGCATTGCTGGCCAGCACGGCCGACAGGTTGTCGCGCGGCACCTCGGTCTCGCCGATGAAGAACTTGCCGTCGGCGGTCATGGTGAGCACCAGTTTTTGCTCCTTGGTCTCGATCTGGGTCGACTTGGTCTTGGGCAGGTCGACCTTGACGCCCTGCTCGAGCAGCGGTGCGGTCACCATGAAGATGATCAACAACACCAGCATCACGTCGACCAGCGGCGTGACGTTGATCTCGCTCATCGCGTCCGAGCCGGTGCGGGTCGTAAATGCCATCGCTTACCTCAACAACGTGTGACCGTCGCAAACGACCTTGGCGCGCATGGCCTAGAAAAAATGCCGCCGCACGATGTTCATGAAGTCGGCCGAGAAATTATCCATCTCGCTCGCCAGCACCTTGATCTTGGAGTTGAAGTAGTTGTAGGCGATGACCGCCGGGATGGCCGCGGCCAGGCCAGCGGCGGTGGCAATCAGCGCTTCGGCGATGCCCGGCGCGACCGTCGCCAGGTTGGCGCTGCCCACGTTGCCGATGTCCCTGAACGCCTTCATGATGCCGATGACGGTGCCGAACAGGCCGACGAAGGGCGAGGTCGAGCCGACGGTCGCCAAAAACGGCACCAGCGACTCGAGGTGGGTCAGCTCGCTGGTGGTGGCGCGGCGCAGCGCGCGCTCGATGTTGGTCGAGGGGTCGAGCATGGCGACCTCGACGCCCTGCTCTTCCTTGCTCTGCGCCCGCTGCTTGACCTTGGCCAGCTCGACGTAGCCGGCGCGAAAGACCTGCGCGATCGGGCTGCGCTGGTACTTTTCGCTCTCGCCAAAGATCTCGTCCAGCCGCTTGGACTGCCAGAATGATTCGAGAAACGCGACCGAGTGCATCTGCGCCTGGCGCACCACCCAGGCCTTGTAGGCGATGACTGCCCAGGAGGCGACCGAGGCCAGCACCAGCAGCATGAGCACGCTGAAGACCAGCGGCCCCGAGTGGGTGATCATCTGCCAGAACGAGATCTCGGTCACCGATCCGGTCTGGCTGACGAAGACGTGGATCACCGATTGCGGCATCTGCGCTCTCCCGGAGAGTCATCGCGCGTCGCCACTGGCATTAACATCAGCCCGGCCGAGCAGCAAGGGCCGCGCCGATCGCCTGTGCCAGCTGGACCGAGACGCCGCGCACCTGCTGCAGCTGCTCGGGGGTGGCCCGGCGCAGCTCGCGCACGCTGCCAAAGTGGCGCAGCAGGCGACTGCTCAGCTTGGGGCCGACGCCCGGGATCTCCTCGAGCGCGCTGTGCAACGAGCGCTTGCGCCGGCGCTGGCGATGGAACTCGACGGCGAAGCGGTGCGCTTCGTCGCGGATGCGCTCGATCAGGGCGCGCTCGGCGGTGTGCGGCAGCAGCACGATCGGATTCTTGCGGTCGGCCAGATACAACCGTTCGGGCGAGCGCACCGGCGCTGCGCTGGAGTAGGCGCCGTCGTCCACGACGCGGCTCTTGGCGATGCCGGCGATCGGCAGCGCGCGCACGCCCAGATCACGGCAGGCCGCCGACGCCACGGCCAGCTGACCGGGACCGCCATCGACCAGCAGCAGGTCGGGCAGGTCGTGCTCCTGCAGGCCGCGCCGCAGCCGTCGGGTCAGCACCTCGTACAGCATGGCAAAGTCGTCCTGGCCGATCACGTTCTTGATCAGGTAACGGCGGTAGCCGGCGCGTTCGGCCACGCCGTCGACAAAGCGCACCTTGCTGGCGACCGCGGCCTGCCCCTGCAGATTGGAAACGTCAAAACACTCGATGCAGCGCGGCGCCCGTTCCAGGTGCAATAGCCGCTGCAGCCGCAGCGTCGCCTGTTGTCGCGATTCGCTCGAGCGCTGTGCTTCGGCCAGCGCGGTCTGGGCATTGCGCTGCGCCACGTCGACCAGTTCGTGGCCATGGCCGCGCTGCGGCACCCGCACCTCGACGCCGGGACGGCCGGTGGCGCGGCGGCGCTCGCTCAGCCAGTGCTCCAGTCCCGGCGCGTCGGGCAGCGCCATTGGCAACAGCAGCTCGTCGGGCAGGTCGGCATCGGGCACGGTCTGGTACAGCTGCACCAGCAGGCTGGACAGCACCTCGGCGTCGGGCGCCAGCTGGTCGTCAAAGCGGTGCAGCCGGGGCGCGCCGAGCAGGCCGTTGCGCAGTGGCACCAGCACCGCGCACAGCAGCGTCCCGTTGCGGGCAAAGCCCACCAGGTCGCGGTCGACAAGCTTACCGGCCGGCGCCACCTGCGCCTGCATCACGCGCGCGACCGCGCGCAGCTGATCGCGCCGCCGCGCCGCCTGCTCGTAGTCGAGCGCAGCGCTCGCCGCCCGCATGCGATCGGCCAGCAGGTCACACAGCTCGGACTGGCGGCCACTGAGCAGCAGCACCACGTCCGCGACCCGCGCCTGGTACTGGTCGACCGACACGGTCTGGCAGCAGGGCGCGCTGCAGCGCCCCATCTGGTGCATGATGCAGGGCCGCTGCCGGTTGAGCAGCGTGCGGTCGCTGCAGGTTCGCAAACCAAAGTGGTGGTTGACCAGCCGCAGCGTCTCGCGCACCGCCAGCGCCGAAGTGTAAGGGCCAAAGTAACGGGCGCCGTCGCGCTGCCGGCGTCGAGTCACCTCGAGCCGCGGGTAGAGCCGCGCCCGGTCGATCGTCTGGCCACGCCGGACCGCCGCGTAGCCACTGTCGTCCAGCCGCAGGCTCAGGTAGTTCTTGTCGTCGCGCAGCCGCACGTTGAAGCGTGGCCGGTGCTGCTTGATCAGCTGGTTTTCGAGCAGCAGTGCCTCGTGCTCGCTGCGAACCACCACCGTCTCGAGGTCGGCCAGCAACTGGTCGAGCAACTGGACAAAGGCGCGGTCGTCGCCGCCCTGGTGAAAGTAGGAGCGCACCCGGTGGCGCAGGTTGCCGGCCTTGCCGACGTAAAAGACGTGGCCGGCGGCGTCCTTCATCAGGTAGACGCCGGGCTCGGTCGGCAGGTGGGCCAGCTTGTCGGCCAACCGATCGGCCGCACTGCCGGTGAGTGTGGTCGCGCTGCTCACGCCTTGAGCATAGCGGCACGGCCGGCCGCAGCAAGCGCCGGCGTCCGCGAAACGGTATATCCAGCGGCGTGTTCGCGCGATATTCTGGCGACCGGACACGACCGACGGGATGGGCGAGCAACGTGGAACAGGCGCGCGTGCTGGTGGTCGACGACGACGACGTGATCCTGGTCGCGCTGGGCAAGTTGCTCGAGCGCCAGGGTTTTGAAGTCGTCACTGCGGCCCGGCCCGGGGTGGCGTTCGATCTCCTGGTGGCGGCCGAGCGCGAGCACAAACCATTCGACGTCGTGCTCAGCGATTACCGCATGCCCGAGATGGTGGGTAGCGAATTGCTGGCCAAGGTGGCAGTGGCGGCCCCCGACGCGGCGCGGCTGCTGATCACCGCCAACACCGATTTCGACACGGTGAGCGACGCGGTCAACCGCGGCGGCGTGCAACGGGTGGTGGCCAAGCCGTGGAAGCCGACCGAGCTGTTCAGCGCGGTGTCCGAGGGAGCGCGGCTGGCCCGGCTGCAGCGCGAGAACCGCTCGCTGCAGCTGGCAGTGCAGCAGCAAAACGAGCTGCTGCGCACGACCAACGAGCGGCTCGACCGGCTGGTGCACGAGCGCACCGTCAACCTGCTCGACGGCCTGATCTCGGCGCTCGATTTTCGCGACACCGACACCCAGTGGCACTCGCGGCGGGTGGCGCTGTATGCGCGGCGGCTGGCGCAGCAACTCGGCATCACCGAACCGCAGCTGACCGTGGTCGAGCAGGGCGCGCTGCTGCACGACATCGGCAAGATCGGCGTGCGCGACTCGGTGCTGCTCAAACCCGGCCCGCTCGACGACGCCGAGTGGGTCGAGATGAAGCGCCACGCCCAGATCGGCTACGACCTGATCCAGCCGATCGACTTTTTGCACGGCGCGGCGATGGTCGTGCTGCACCACCATGAACGGTTCGACGGCGCCGGCTACCCGCAGGGGCTGCGCGGCGACCAGCTGGTGATCGGCGCGCGCATCTTCGCCGTGGTCGACACCTACGACGCGATCACCAGCGACCGGCCGTACCGCGCCGGCCGCGAGCCGGCAGTGGCGATTGCCGAGGTGACGCGCTGCTCGGGCAGCCAGTTCGATCCGGCGGTCGCCAGCGCCTTCACCGCGGTTCCGATCGTCGAGTGGGTCGCCCTGCGGACGCAGCTCGACGAGATGGCCGTCGCCCATCGCAACGAGCTGCCGACGCTGCGCGCGATCCCGGTCATCCCCAAGCTCAAGCCTGACGCCGGCGCGCATTGACGCTGTTGCGCTGAAAAGGCTACAAAGGCGCAAACGATCGTCGCGGAGCAGCCCTTGT